>TARA_R110001606_G_scaffold135805_1_pt1 | contig 33416 bp, 28 predicted proteins | sample TARA_R110001606 | Tara Oceans TARA_R110001606 (sample SAMEA4398315) | marine metagenome | biome: Polar Biome; feature: [SRF] surface water layer (ENVO:00010504); material: water (ENVO:00002006), including particulate matter (ENVO:01000060) such as... | depth 5 m
GCGAGCTGGAACTTGCCCTCCCGGTGCTTGCGGTCTGCGCCGGTATAAGCGCCTGGCGCGACGCCGAAGAACTCTGCTTCCAGAAGATTGTCGGGAATGGCCGCCACGTTCACGCCTACAAAAGGCTTTTCTGCGCGACTGGAGACGGAGTGGATTGCCTGGGCCAGCACCTCCTTGCCGGTGCCGGTTTCGCCCAGCAACAGTACAGCCATCTCACGGCCGGCAGCCAGACGAGCACGACGTTTCACTTCGAGCGCTCCCGGGCTGGCACCAACAAAATCACCGAGACTGTATCGAGTGCTCCTCGCTTTTTTTGCCAGCGCCTTGCGGGCCGCAGCGAGATCCTGATGCAGCCGCCGGTACTTGCTGACCAGGGGCGTGAGCGGTTGCAGGTCATCGTAGAGGACAAACGCTACAGCGCCTTCAATCTGTCCGGCCTTGTCATAAAAGGGTAACCGGGTAACCACCAGTTGTTGTTGCTGATGCTCCATGATGTCCAGCAGCAGGGGATTGCCGGTTTCCACAACTTCGGGCATGCGGGTTTCTGGGATCACCTGGCGCACCGGGCGACCAATGGCAATGGCTGGGTCTTTCAGGCCCAGCAGCTGTGAATAGCTGCTGTTCATCCAGGTAATGCGGGCATCACGATCTACGGCAATTGCCCCTGCGCTGGCTTCTTCGAACATGGGGAAAAGCGCTTCGATAAGTTCCCGAGTCAGCCCGTTTTTGCTTTTCTCACCAAACAACTGTGTCATGTACTGCGTACCGCCGGGTTCAATATCATTCATGTTGAAAGCCCTGACACCCGGCAAGCCGGGTGTTCTGTCGGAAGTATATGGCCCTCTCAGCAGCCTGAGCAAATGAGAGGGCGTGCGCGACGGTCAAAAAGACGATTATTCCGGGATGCGTAACTCGTTACCAACCAGGCGAATGCGGTCTGCTCCTGCAGGTTGTGCTGCCACAGCGGGCAGATTGGACTGTGCCAGCGGCGTTGCCATATCGCCTCGCGCAACCGCACGGACAACCTGGCTTGGCGGCAGCGGAGTACCGTTCGTCAGGCGCTCCCATACCAGATCCAGAGCCTGGAAGTAGTAGTGATGCAAGGGCACATACCGGCTACCGATGCCGTTGAACTGGTTCAGTATGTCCAGGTGATGCGCGTTGAGCACTTCGTAGTAACGAAGCTCACTGTCCGCACCCTCCACCCGCTGATTCAGCCCGAAATACGGCCTGGATGTGTGATTGATGGGTAAAATGGCATCCGCCCGGCCGGTCACAAACACCGCAGGCTTGCCACGGAGGTTTCCGGTTGCCCTGATGTCTTCAATGCCCTCGAAGATCGCATCAGCAAGAGCAGCATCGGTACCTGTCAAAGCATCTCCTGTAATAGCATCACGACCGAGGGCCAAGCTGTGCAGGCACAACAAGGCGTCCAGGCCATAATCCATCTGACTACTGCTTGGAGATACACTTGCGGGAAGCGCCGTGGGCTCGCCTTCAGCGTCATCGTATACAATATCGACTCCCGCAGTAGGTGGGATACCGTTACTGGTCGCAAAGGCTGCTGCTTCCTCGGTCGGTGTCAGCGGTCTTACCGCGTAGGCATTGTCTTTATCTGTGGCGGCAAAGCTTAGCCCGCACACACGGTCTTCAACACCCGCGCGGCCATAGGCGTTGGCGTAGGTCATGGAAATGCTCTGGGCAACCTTGGAGGCAAAATGCACCGGCGCAAGCAGGTTCTGCTCGGGCTGGATGCCGAAGTCCTCGTTCAGGATACGCTGTGCCTCGATAGCGTAGTCGTCGATGGTTGCGCTGGCGGCACCGCTGAGCAATCCTTTGCTAGCCAATGAGTTACAGATATTGTCGCGCACCGCTGGCGTGTTAAGGAAGTTCAGTGGCGCGTCATCGCGAATAGCCGGCGCCTGATTGGCACACCCCTGGTACACCGCCAGAGCTGTGGTGTATTCGAAAAGGCTGCGACTGTGCTCAGTAATTGCGGTGCCGGTACCCTGAACAATGGTGAAGCCTGTATCCACAACCGGATTAACATTGGGTTCGGATACCGCCACACCATCAATCAGACCTTTGGTGTCCTGCTCCGCCGCGCGAACGGATGAGCCGCCACCATTGGAAACACTGGAGGCAATAACGAGAGTTTTCTTTGGCTTGATCGTGATGAGGGTTTTCCCGTTGCCCAGCTCACGGCCAAATTTTTCGTTGAGCACGTAAAAACCGAACTCAATGGATTGCAGCACGTAACGCCCCCAATCCGCCTCAGGATTGGCTTTGGAGTGGGCGTGTTTGAAAGCAAAACGGTCTGGCCAGACCGCACTGAAATCCGACCGGGCCGTGTCAGACAGATCTGCACGGAACTGGACCGCTTCGTCCGCACCGGTCAGAGTGCCATCCATGCGCTGGGCCGTATTGGTTTCCAGATTGTGGGAGCCGGTGCCGGTGCCTTTATCGGTATAGACTACGGCGCAGCCCTTCTTCAGCCCCCACTCACCGGCGGTGCCGATCGCGCCATAGATACCCCGGGAACCCGAAGAGGGTGCGGTCACCATACAGGCGTTGCGCGGATCGAAGCTCTCGGGTACCTGGGCCATGACGGTTATCGGCACGTTACTGCCCGGCACCGTCATGAAGGCAAGATATTCCTCGCCGGCAATCCGACCTTCGCCGGTGGCGCCCACACTGGGGCCAAAGAAGGTACCGTATCCGCCACCGGGAGCCGTGTCGACCAAGGCCCGGTAATTGTTGTAGATCGCCAGTCGCCGAAGTTCGGCGGGCGTTGGCGCAAGCGGTTCGTTAAAAACTGGCGCCGAACCGACGAATCCGGAGGCGCCGAGACCAGCGGTCAGGAGATCGTCGGTGATGCCATCGTAGGTGGTCTGCGCAATATCGCCCTGGATGAACTCGGGCAGCGCGTTGAAGGGGGAATTGCCTTTCGCCCAGACACTCGATGTGAACACGGTGACACCGATCAGGGTGCCCATCATTATACGTTTCATGGTCGTTCCTTATTTGTTGTTGTTAAGAACGGGTCGGGACCACGACCCGAAACGACACCCATGCGCGTCCTGTGCCATAATTTTACGCGTTTGTTTTTATTGATTATTCCCAGGATTTGTTTTGGCGAGAAGAAATATTCGTCCTGATTCCCGGACAGCTTTACTCCCGCCGGGACTCGGATTCACATTGGAACACCCTGTTATAGGGGTTACTACAGCCGACATGTCCTGAAAACCGGACGCCGTCTTGATTGTCGGACAGCCGATTAAAGCGACACAAATCCAGCCCTGTCCGCAAAGCATAAATTCGCCTTGTGGAATGGCCAGGGAACCTAACCTATGTGGATAAACGGCAGCAAACTCAGACCAATCATTACCAGAATGGCCAGGCAGGCCGCGAAGGTGCGAACAGGCTTATGCCGGAACATCTGCCAGACGCCACCTGTTTCGCCACTCAGGCGCCGCATTTCATAGGCCTCACGCTGGTTTTCCAGGCGCTGGCGCTGGTAGTCCTGCAGCAAAGCTTTGGCTCTGTTCGCTTCTTCTGTGTCGTGCACCCAGAAACCCCCCATACTGATACCCCAGCGGCTTGGCGGCGTCTCGTAAAACCGCACATCGTGAGCCTCAAACAGCGCCCGTATTTCCTCGGCTTCGTCATCAGGCACGTGGCGCAAATTCATCAGGTGGTGGGGCATGAAAGCTCGTTGTCTGGTATCGGACAGGGTAATACCGATATCCTAACACCAAAGATCAACAGACCGAATTCACAACCGGAACCGTTCATGACAGATCACCCCCTCCGCCTGTTGCTGGATTTTGATGCCTGCGCCCAGAGAGACAATGGCCAGGCCCCGGCATTTCTGCACCGGCGGGATCGCAAGTTTGCACTGACCTGCGAACAACAAGGCGTGACGCCTGGTCCGAAACGCTGGCTGGCACACATGAACCATCTCAGCGGCCCCGGCGCAAGCTCATCCTCCGCAGAACAGACTCTGCGTTTCTGGCGCCGGATCAACAGCGGTTTTATGGCAGCCGGTGCGATATTCGGCTTACTGACCATGCTAGGCCTGCTGTTCTATGACGGTGGCCAGCGCATCAACATTACCGTTATTCTGGCCTTTGTGGCCTTCCAGTTGTTGCTGGCGCTGTTAACTACCGTTCAATCCCTGGCTGGCTGGCAGCCATGGCGTGGACTGCTCAGACGCTTCCACAACAACTTCCGATCTGACGTTTCGGTCAGGCTTCAGCCTGTCCTTATGGCGCGGGCCGCGCAACTGGGCGGGCTGAGTTTTGCTGCCTCTGGCCTGGCAACCTTGCTGATTATGGTGGTGTTACAGGACCTTGCTTTCGGCTGGAGCACCACGCTTGATACCGATGCTAGCCGCTACCATGGCCTGATTACAGCGATCGCGACTCCCTGGGCCTGGCTATGGCCTGCCGCTGCTCCTGACTTGGCGCTTGTAGAGGCGACCCGGTTCTTCCGCGCCAGCGCAGGAGAGACCGGCCTTGATCCGGTTCTTTGGGGCCAGTGGTGGCCCTTCATCGCCATGCTCTGGACAACCTGGGCGCTGCTGCCCCGGCTCGTTCTTTTCGTACTGGCGGGCGTACTGATCCGTCGCAAAGCCAGGCACCTGCTAGCCAGCCACCCGGCGATGCGCGCGTTGATGTACCGCATGGAAACACCGGCTCTTGAAACCGGCAATAGACATAACGATGCCGCAGACCTTCCCGACACCGAAACGGATCTGACGGTACAGCCCTTGCCGGATGCCCGCATAGTGTTGTGCTGGGCCGGTGCTGGCGACCCGGAGCTGCCAGATGCGCTCAGCACTGGCAAGAGCCTGATTGCCAGAGCAGGAGGCAAGATGACTCTCTCAGAGGACAGGCAGACACTGGAGCAGATAGCCGCCCAGCTGGCCCTGGGGTCCAATCAATCCGTTCTGCTGGTTACCCGCAGTTGGGAGCCGCCCACCGGCGAACTGGAGGACTTACTGGCCAGCACCAGAGAACTCTGGCCCAAAGGAACGCAGATCGCCCTGGTACCACTGGCGGCTCACATTGAGCGGGAGCCGGATGCCCATCAGGTTCAGCAATGGCTGAGGTTTGCCAGGCGCGTGGGGCCAGAGTTTGTGACGGTCAGTCTTATACCGATTCCTGGAGCCGTTCCGGACATGGGCGGGGGAGTTACCCAGTGAATACCACACCCTTTTTTGCTGTCGTAGGTCACCCGAACAAGGGCAAATCCAGCGTCGTTGCAACGCTGTCACAGAACGATGCCATCGCCATCGCACTGGAGCCAGGCACAACGCGCACGCGGCAATCGTATCCGTTAAGCGTGGACGGCAAAATTCTCTATACGCTAGTGGATACACCCGGTTTCCAGCGCCCCCGGCGGGTTCTCGAATGGCTGGAAGCCCACAGTGTATCGGCATCGGATCACAGCGAAACCGTGCGGGCGTTTGTTCTGCAGCACCAGGGCGACGGCCGCTTTACCGACGAGTGCGAGCTGTTGACGCCGTTGATCGAAGGCGCCGGAATTATCTACGTGGTGGATGGATCCTCGCCCTACAGCGCCCAGCACGAAGCCGAGATGACTATTTTACGCTGGACAGGGCGGCCCAGCCTCGCGCTGATCAACAGCATCGGGCCCGACGATTACAGTGATACCTGGCAAGCGGCACTGGGCCAGTTTTTTCAGGTTGTTCGAAAGTTCGATGCCGTTCGCGCCCCGTTTGAGCAACATCTCAGCCTTTTACGGGCTTTTGGCCAGCTTGAGCCCGACTGGGAGAAGTCGCTGGACCAGGCAACACATCACTTGTTGGCCCAGCGCCAGCAACGTCGCCTCCAGGCGGCAGGCATCATTGCCAAAGCCTTGAAGGACATGATGTCGTTCCAGGAAAAACGAACCCTGACCCTGGACCAGGCAGCCGGTACCAGTGACAGCACCCTTGCGGACCAACTCCGGCAACGCTGGTATCAGCACCAGCGCCAGCGGGAACAATCTCTACGGGTGGAAATCGAGCATCTGTACCAGCATCAAAGCATCCGGCGACAGGAAGCCGAACTGGAATGGCACAGCGATCATGACCTGTTCTCGGAAGACAGCCGCAAGCATTGGGCTGTCAGCAGGCGTTATCTGGCCACAGCCGGTTTCGGTGCAGGCGCAGTAAGTGGTGCGGGGCTGGACGCTCTGACACTGGGCTCATCGCTGGGCACCGGGGCGCTGGTCGGTGGCCTGATCGGTGCGGCCGGGAGCTATTTTTACGGCGGCAAGTTTACCCTGCCGGTTCTGAACATCGGTCTGCTCCAGGACGGCCTGAAAACAGCTACTTTCGGGCCTGTGCAGGACAGCCAGTTTGGCTACGTGGTGCTGGGGCGAGCTGTGGATCACTGGTGGCACATCAGCCATCGCAACCACGCCGGCAGAGAGCTGCTCGACCTGCAACCCGCAGATTATCACTGGCTCGAACGTCTCGATAAAAAGAGCCGTCAAACCATCCAGAGAACTTTGGACAAATGCCGTAAACAGCAGCCTCTGGATGAAAGCCAGCAGCACAGGTTTCACATCGCAATAGAGCAATGCATGGCAGTTTATGACGACTGGCGGTTGAATCGGACCTGAAATGAATGTTTATACTGTATCGCTATTCCATCAAATGACGAGGAATGCTCATGAAGATTGTACGAGTTAAGGACATCATCGGTACCGAACGTGAAGTGCATGGCCCGGGCTGGACCAGCCGTCGTATGTTGTTGAAAAAAGATGGTATGGGCTTCTCTTTCCACGAAACAATTATCCCTGCAGGCGCCGAACTGAACCTGTGGTACAAGCATCACCTGGAAGCGGTTTACTGCGTAGCCGGCAACGGCACCATTACCGACAAAGCCACGGGTGAAACCCACGAAATCTCGGATGGCACGCTTTACGCTCTCGACAAACATGATCAGCATACCCTCCGTGGTGGTACTGAAGACATGCGCTTGATCTGCTCGTTCAACCCGCCCGTCACTGGCCAGGAAGTACACGACGCAGACGGCGCCTATCTGCCGGATACCAGCGAAGACTAATCTTTCTTGTCGGCAACTGAACACCCCGTGCCATCCACACCACCAACCACCTCGCCATCGTCAGTAAGCCTGCTGCCGGTGGCGCTGTTACTTTGGCTGGCCGGCGTTTACTTGCGCATTCCGATACTGGTTGCGCCACCGCTGGCACCTTTTATCGGTGACGAACTGGCACTCTCCCAGACTCTTACCGGCGCTCTGACCACACTGCCCATCCTGATGCTTGCCATAGGCGCCATGCCCGGCTCCCTGTCCATTTCCCGTATAGGCCCGCGCAATACACTGGCGCTAGCCATGTTCATTATGGTCATCGGCTCCGCAGGCCGCGGCTTGGCACCAGACACCATCACATTAATACTCACAAGCGCCGTTATGGGTATTGGCATAGCCATGATGCAGCCCGCCCTGCCGGCACTGCTGCCACGCTGGCTGGAACCCAAACATCTGGCCTTTGGCTCAGCCATCTACATGAACGGCATGCTGATGGGCGAATTCATTGGCGCCGGTATCACCCTGCCCGTCATCATGCCGCTGTTGGACAACAGCTGGCGCGCAACTATGCTGGTATGGTCACTGCCCGCACTACTAGTCGCCGCAGCCTTGTTCCTGCCCAAACGCGACCTGGCGAGACCCTCACGCAAAGTCGCCTGGCTACCCGACTGGAAAAACCCGCTCACCCTGAAACTTGGCCTGCTGCTCGGCGTATCCGGCTCCCTGTTTTTCGGCGTAAACGCCTACCTGGCAGCGTTGCTGGAGCAAAGAGGTGAATTCGACAATCTCACCGAAGCCCTGTTCTGGTACAACTTCGCCCAAGTGATTGCGTCATTGCTGATGCTGAAAATGGCACGCTATTGGGTAGGTAAAAAAGCCCCACTGATTATCATGCTGATACTCAGCCTGCTGGGAACGCTGGGAATGCTGGTGTTTACCGGATGGTGGGCAATCGCCAGCGCAACGTTCATGAGCCTCACCGCCGGCGTATTGCTGATCATGATGGTAGCGCTGCCTCCGCTGCTGGTACCCTCCAGCGAAACTGGCCGGTTATCCGCGGGCAACTTCCTGGTCGGCTACACAGTGGCCTTCACAGTACCCATGCTGGGCGGCTTACTCTCAGACTGGACCGGCGACGTGACACACGCCATAGCCGTAATGATTGCCTACGGAATACTCGTCTCTCCAGTGGCAATCACACTAAACCTGCAACGGCAGTAAAGCGCTCCCACCATTGGCCAAACGCCGGGGAGTGGGGTGTCTTTTCTGCCGGGAAAAAATGTCTGAGCGAAGCGAGTTGTTTTTCCCAGAAGAAAAGACACCCCGCTTCGCGGCCTACCCCAATGAAGCAGGCCTTCTGACTTTAGATGTAGTAGTCCTTCAACGGAGGAAACCCGTTAAATTCCACTGCGCTGTAAGTTGTGGTGTAGGCTCCTGTAGAAAGCCAGTACATGCGATCACCAATAGCCAGATTCAGTGGCAACGGGTACTTGTGGTGCTCATACATAATGTCTGCACTATCACAGGTAGGCCCGGCAATCACACAGTCCTCGCCTTCGCCTTTTTTGTCTGTCCAGATCGGAAACTTGATCGACTCGTCCAGCGTTTCGATCAACCCATTGAACTTACCCACATCGGTAAACACCCAACGGTGCAATGCAGTACGGGATTTACGGGCGATCAGAACAACCTCGCTGACCAGAACACCGGCGTTGGAAATCAACGAGCGGCCGGGCTCGATAATAATCTCGGGCAGATCATCACCAAAGTCTTCCTTCAGGAAACGTGTGATCTCCGACGCATACACACCCAACTCGTTGGTGCGGTTTATGTAATTGGCTGGAAAACCACCGCCCATGTTAATCATCTTCAACTCGATGCCGTCTTCTTCTTTCAAACGCTCGAAGATAACTTTCACCTTGTTCAATGCTGAGTCCCACGCGCCGATTTCTCGCTGCTGTGAACCCACGTGGAAAGACACACCGTAAGGCACCAGCCCCAGATCACGAGCCAGAATCAGCAGGTCCATGGCCATATCGTTCTCGCACCCAAACTTGCGGGAAAGCGGCCAGTCCGCTGTTTGCGTGCCATCGGTCAGAATGCGCACGTAGATCTTCGAGCCAGGCGCCGCTTTGGCAATGTTGCGCAAATCCGCCTCGGAATCCGTGGCAAACAGACGCACACCCTTCTCATAGAACGTGCGAATATCCCGCGCCTTCTTGATGGTGTTCCCGTAACTGATCCGGTCCGCCGTCACGTCCAGCCCCATCACCTTTTCCAGCTCATACACCGACGCAATATCGAAGTTCGCACCCTTGTCCCGCAGCATCGTCAAAACCTGCGGAGCCGGGTTTGCCTTCACCGCGTAATACACCCTGGCATAAGGAAAACCGTCTACCAACTCGTCGTACTGACGATCGATGGTCGCGGTATCGATAACCACAAACGGTGTTTCTTTATCATCGGCAAAAGCCTTGATCCGGCTAAAAGTCTCAGCGGTGTAGTAATCAGCGATGTTAGCGTTGGCTGACTGGGTCATGGATGGTGTGTCCCTCCTGGGGAAGTAAAACTATGCGTAGTTACAGGCACCAAAACAGATTGGCGCCCGACAGTAATCGCGATAATCAGGCTTTTTGTATACCACAGATATGAGCATATCTACCCATAATTTAAACAGCGGCCAACTGCCTTAGCAAACAACAACTCAACTCCCTATAATGCACCCATAACAAACAAACACCACAGGATCCCCCAATGGCGCGACTCGTTACAGCAGCACTCCTGGCCCTGCTGTTCCAGCCCGCCTGTGCCGAAAATACCACACCGTCCACCTTCAAACAGGCACGGCCAACCGCCACCCAACAACCGGTCAGCTTCAACGAAGATGTACGCCCGATTGTGGAGGCCAAATGCCTGGCCTGCCACAGCTGCTTTGACGCACCCTGTCAGCTCAAAATGGAATACTCCGACGGCCTGATTCGCGGCGCCCACAAAGACCCGGTTTACAATGGCGCACGCTTCGAAACCCAAAAAACCACCCGATTGGGAATTGACGCCCAAAACGAACAACAGTGGCGAGAGATGGGCTTCTACTCAGTGCTAGCCAGGGGCGACCAGACTCGCAGCCTGTTCGAAAACATGATTCGCCTGGGCAAAGAATATGAATTTGCACCCAACAGCAAATTGCCCGAAGACATAGAACTGGGCCTGTCCCGCGCCAACCAGTGTGTCAGCGACGCAGACTTTCCAGACTACGCCAGCGACCATCCTTACGAGGGCATGCCCCTGGCCATGACAGGCCTCACCGACGACGAATACGCCACGCTCACCGGCTGGCTCAACCAGGGCGGCGCCATCAGCCCGCTGGTTACCAAAGTGAATGACGCCGAGCAGAACCACATCCAGCGCTGGGAAACATGGCTCAATGAAGGCAGCCAGCGCCGTCAACTGGTCAGCCGCTGGACCTATGAACACCTCTACCTTGCACACCTGTACTTCGAAGAAAGCGGCGCCAATACCCGATTCTTTGAAATCGTGCGCTCCCGGACCCCGGCAGGCACAGACATCGAAATCATCGCCACCCGCCGCCCAAACGATGATCCCAAAAGCACGGTGTATTACCGCTTGCGCCCAGTAGCCGGCAGCATCGTGCACAAGCGCCACATAACCTTCGATTTCGGTGAACAGCAGTTCGAGCGCACTCGCGAGTTGTTTGAAACCGGCGACTGGCAAGTGGAAACCGTGCCGGATTACAGCCGGGACAGCCGCGCCAATCCGTTTGCCACTTTTGCCGCCATACCGGCAAAAGCCCGCTACCAGTTCATGCTGGATAACGCGGAGTATTTTACTCGCTCTTTCATTCGCGGGCCGGTATGTCGTGGTCAGATTGCCACCGACGTGATCCGTGACCAATTCTGGGTGGCCTTTCACGATCCGGAGAAGGACCTGTTTGTAACCAACGCAGAGTATCGCGACAAGGTAACTCCGCTATTGGCGCTGCCAGGGCAAGACAGCGCACTGCTGGATCTGGGCGATAACTGGAGCGAATACAAAGGTAAGCGCAACCGCTACCGTGAGTTGCGGAACAGCGCCTATCAGGAAGCCTATCCAAAAGGCGCATCTCTCGATCATATCTGGGACGGAGACGGCAACAATACCAATGCGCTGCTAACCGTTTTCCGGCATCACGACAACGCTTCTGTGCAACGCGGCCTGATCGGACGTGTTCCACTGACCAGCTGGTGGATGGATTATCCTCTGCTGGAGCGCACTTATTATGAGCTGGTTGTGAATTTTGATGTGTTCGGAAATGTGGCCCATCAAGCCCAGACACGGCTCTACTTTGATCTGATCCGCAACGGCGGCGAACAGGACTACCTGCGCCTGATCCCGCCAGGCGAGCGCTCCAAGGTATTGCAGCGCTGGTATCAAGGTGCAGGCAAACTGAAGCTGGACTACAGCTACGCCAGCATAGATGACACATCACCGTCGCAGGTGCCCTATGCAACCTCGGCCTTCAATGAGGAGCTGGGCGCGCGCCTGCTGCTGAATTTCCGCGAACTGAACGCTGAGCGAGACGATCCCATCAATCGTTGTGGCGGCAGCAACTGTGGCCGCAAAGACGAGCCGGAGTGGGTTCGCGACGCGGATAGGGTGCTCTCGGAGCTGGCCGCAACCCGCGCTGAGTTCCTGCCAGCAATCAACTACCTGCCCGACGTCACCTTCCTCAGGGTGTACAACGAGGAAGGTAAGCGCACGGTCTATACGGTGATCCGCAATCGCGCCCACAGCAACGTCGCCTTCCTGCTGGGAGAGGATCTGCGCTACCAGCCAGAGAACGATGAACTGACCATTTACCCGGGAATCATCGGCAGCTACCCGAACTTCTTGTTCGATATTCCTGCATCACAGCTGGGGCTGTTCAAAGACCGGATGAAAGCCCTGAAAGCCCAGGAGCCGAAAGGCTTTGAAGCCTTGGTGGGCGTATGGGGCGTGCGCCGCACTCACCGACATTTTTGGGAGATTCTCCACGACATCACTGCCTGGCAGCAGGAGCATCAACCCCTGCAGGCGGGTATTTTTGATATCAACCGGTACAAGAACCTGTAACCGATCAAGCCCCGGGTTCAGACCGCCACAGGGTGGAATGGCTCGGGGGTGTTGGACCCGCCGGGGTCCCGGGGCTCACTTTGCTGCAGCAGGTATTCCAGAATGGCGTCCTTCAGGTCACTGCCTTGGCCCAGGCCCTGGTTACCGAATAAACGGTTAAACTCCAGCACGTAGGGATAACCTTCCACCAGAGCAATATCAAAACCTGCGTGATCCACATCGAGCGCCCGGGCAAGCCGGAGAGCCAGGTCTGTCATCACCGCCGGCACCGGGCTATTGTCAATCCGGCCGCCCTTGGAAACGTTGTTGTAGAACCCCTGATCAGCCTGAGTGCGCCAGTAGGCTGTTACTACCTTATCGCCCACCACCACAACGCGCGCGTCGCGGTCCAGCGGCAAGTACTCCTGAACGTACAGAACCTCTGTGCGTTCGCAGTATTTGCGCCAGTCGTCAAGGGTTTCAATCAACCACACGCCTTCGCCCATACTGGCCTTCGGCAACTTCGCCACAAAGGGCAGCACCATAACGCTCCATATATGTTCGCGCTCCTGGGGGCAGTTAGCCTCAATGATTGTCCAGGGAGTATGTTCAGGCGCGATCGCCTCAAAAGCCCGGGTCATTTCAACTTTGTCATGGCCAATGCGGTAGCTGGCAACGCTTGGAAAAACGCGGCATTTCAGGCCATGCACGAGTGCGTTGAGCTGCCAGTATTCGGGGAACAGCACCCAGTCTGCATTGCTCAGCAGTTCTTTATGGCGCAGGAAATGCTCCGGCTTGAGTACGGTTGTGTCAGGGAAGCCGAGCGTGCGAAAAACATTAAACGATACGAATTGCATGGGCGGGGTCGCGCAGATATAAAGTGGGCAAATTTTAGGCAGTTTTGATCTGTGCGCAAGCTTTTTTATGAGCTTACTTGATTACGGTCTTGGCTTATCTAAAACCCATTGATAATAATTCGCATTACTTTATTTATCACCTTACCCCAGAGCCATACCATGACAATTCTTCGCCACTTCACTGCTGTAGCCGCCTCCCTGTTGATCGCGGTGCCCGCCTTTGCCAGCGACAGTGATCACTTTAAAGGCCACCCTGCAAACACTCTTGAGCAAGCGATTGCCAATTTCTCCGAGTACAACAACAAGCTGGAAAAAGTGCTGGCCGGTGACCTGACTCCGGAAGCCATGAACGAAGTGCACCTGCTTACCTACACCCTGGAAAATGCCTTGCAGAAGCTGGATGACGAAATTGACGCGCTTGAGGACACTCTTGAGAAGGTTCACAAGGCTTCCGAACGGGCTGATACAGATACCGTACGCTCGGCCGGGGAACAATACCTCAGCAACAGCCGGGAAATCGTGAAGTAATCAACGAAGTTACTTTCTTTTGATGCCCTGCTGGGCAATGGCGGTGAGCGGGTCTTCTGGCCAGGGATGCTTGGGATAACGGCCGCGGGTATCCTTACGGACCTGTGGATAGACGTTCACCCAGAAGCTGGCCAGATCCGCCGTGACTGCCAGGGGTCGCCGGGCCGGAGACAGCAGGTGTATCAGGACTGGCACCTTGCCGCCTGCCACCACAGGCGTTTGTGTCCATCCAAACAGTGCCTGTAACTTGGCCGCCAGTATCGGGCCGTTGTCAGCGGTGTAATCCAGGGTAACGGAGCTGCCGGTTGGAATGGTCAGACTGGTTGGCGCAAGCTCTGCCAGCTGCTGCTGTTGCGGATATTCCAGCAAGCTGTTCAGGGCGTTCTGCAAGTTCATTTTGCCTAGCTCTGACCAACGGCTGATACCACTTAGAAACGGCGCCAGCCAGTGCTCAAGGGATTCTGTAAGCGCCTGCTCACTGACATCGGGCCACTGCCCGGGAAAGTGCCTGGCAAGCAGAGCAACTCGCGCCTGCCACTGCCGCGCTGCAGATGTCCAAGGCAGATTATCAAGCCCTTTACGCTGCACGGCCTTGAGCAAACCCTGCTGAATCAACTCGGGTGAGGGTTTTGTCAGAGGTTTCTCGGCAAGAAGCAGGGCTCCCAGGCGGCGGGTTTTCCGCGCGACTACGGTCCCGCGTTTATCATCCCATTCTGCCTCATTCTGATCACGGATGTGGGCCACCAGATCGGTTTCCAGAGTTAGCAGATCCACCGGCGCCGCCAGATAAATCCGTGCTTCTCTGGCTTTGCCGTCCAGGTCTGCGGCCACCAGCCATTCATGCCGCGCCAGCCCGTCGTCTTCCCGCAATAACGCACCTTTGCCATTGCTGAGCTGGTAGCGCGGCGTGTCTCCGGGCCGCCGTTTGCCAACACGGTCAGGATAAGCGAGCGCTAACAGACGACCGACTTCCGTGGCCGTTGGCACCGTTTCCTGCTCGCCTTTGTTAGTAGCGCCACTCTCAGACAAGCGTTTTGCCTGCTGGCGCAATGCCTGGAGCCGGTGCGGGTCTATGCGCTGGGAGCCGCGCTCACCACGAAGGGCACGAATGCGCTCATGCATATCGGCACCGGCGCCCGGGCCCAGCAAATCCCGATCTTCCAACAACGCCGCCAGTTCAGCCGCCAGCCTGCCCAACCCAAGCGACCGCCCGAGGACAACCATGTGCGCCAGCCGGGGGTGGATGCCCAGTGCCCGCGCCGATTTGCCGTGTTCGGTAATCGCGCCTTCATCGTCCAGCATATCCAGCCACTGCAGCAACTCCATGGCCTGCTGCCAATGCGCAGGGGGCGGCGAGTCGATCCACACCAGCTTATCCGGCGTACGGGCGCCCCATTGGGCCAACTCAAGCACCAGTGGCGCCAGATCCGCCTCGAGAATCTCCGGCGGCGTAAACTCCGCCAGCCCGAATTGTTCGGACTCACTCCATAACCGGTAGCACACGCCCGGTTCCACCCGGCCCGCGCGGCCTTTGCGTTGCTCCGCCGAAGCTTTGGAAACCCGGCCGGTGACCAGCCGCGTCATACCGCTGTTGGGATCAAACACCGCCCGGCGCTGCTGGCCGCTATCAACCACAACCCGCACGCCTTCAATGGTCAGACTGGTTTCCGCAATGGCGGTTGCCAGCACCACTTTACGGGTGCCTGCAGCTGCCGGCGCAATGGCTTGATCCTGCTCAGCCGCTTTGAGGTTGCCAAACAGGGGTGCGATCACCACGTTCGAGGCCACCTGTCCGGCCAAGGCCTGAGCCACCCGGTGAATCTCTCCAGCCCCTGGCAGAAAAACCAGCACCGAGCCCGGCTGTTGCGCCAATGCTTCCGTAACCACAGCCACCACCTGATCCACCAGCCGTGGATTGCGCTGCGAGGTGCGCGCCGGACGATAAAATGTGTCTACCGGAAACGCCCGGCCCTCGCTGCTTAATACGGGTACATCTCCGAGCAGGCGGGCAATGGGCGCCGTGTCCAGTGTGGCGGACATCACCAGTACCCGCAGATCTTCCCGCAGTGCTTCCTGTGTCTCTCGCACCAGAGCCAATCCGAGATCTGCTTGCAAGGAGCGCTCGTGAAATTCATCAAACAGCACAGCGGCGTAGTCTTCCAGCATGGGATCGCTCTGGATCAGCCGGGTGAGAATGCCTTCGGTGACGACCTCTATGCGTGTCGCAGAAGATACTTTGGTATCCAGCCGCGTCCGGTAGCCCACAATCTGCCCGGGCTTCTCGCCCAGTTGCGACGCCATAAACCTGGCTGCCGAGCGCGCCGCCAGCCGCCTTGGCTCCAGCATCAGGATTTTACGACCTTGCAGCCAGGGCGCATTTAGCAACGCCGGGGGCACGCGGGTTGTTTTACCTGCGCCTGGAGGCGCCTGCAGCAGGGCTGTTGTGGCCTGCTCCAGCGTCTGTTTCAGCTCTGGCAGGATGTGATCTATGGGAAGCTCTTTCGGAGTCGTCGTGCTCTGTTGATACATGCAGTAGGTTCGGCGAGAGTATTTTCAGCTGGGCAGTCTAAGCGAGTCCCGCAGCCATGTCAGCTTGACCGTGGCAGCGCCACATCTTGAACTGACTCAGGAACGGGCATTTTCACGGTTGGCTTTGGCCCACAGGTAAATGCGCTCAAAAGCCTCTGCGAGTTGCTCGGGTTTATGGGGCGGCTGAATAAGTGCCGCCAGCTCGCCATCCGGGTTTACCAGTGCAAAATGTCCGCTGTGGTCTACCAGTAGCTCCCCATCCACCTGCCGGTGCACAAACACCGCACTCAGACTCTTGGCCAGTGCCCGCAGCGTTCCCAGATCCCCGGTCAGTCCATGGAAGTTCTCGCCAAAGAAACCGGTATAGGCTTTCAGCTGCTCAGGCGTATCGTGCTCCGGATCCGCGCTGACCAGAAGGTAGTCCGGCTGCGGCAGCTCACTCGACAACAACTTATCGGTACGACGCAGGTTAGCCATGGCCGCCGGGCAGATATCGGGGCAGTTTGTGTAACCCACGAACGCAAACGTCCACCGACCCCGGAGGCTTTCCCGGGTTACGGTTTCTCCGTTTTCATTGGTAAGTGTGAATTCTGCGAGGGGCCGCGGCTGGTCATAAACGTAAGTGTTCATCTCGGCAAGATCCGGAGCCGGGGTGGGTTCCCCGCCGTCCACCAGAAAAACCTGACGTCCTACAACCCCACCAAAAACCAGCACCACCAGCAACAGAAGTGCAAACAACGTCACCCGAACTGAACGATTCATCACTACTCCAATTAGCCGACTCTACAGTATCGCAGCGACAGTAGGAGGGGTGCCTTTTCTGCCGGGAAAAAATGTCTGAGCGCAGCGAGTTGTTTTTCCCAGAGGAAAAGGCACCCCTCCTGCTGGCGCGTCTGCACCAAGTCAGAAAAACACAAAATGGTCTACAAGGAGTACCACAAACAGGGCCATCAGGTAAGTGATGGAGTATTTGAAGGTGTTAAGTGCGACCCGGCGATCATCGCCTTTTAGCAGGCGTATGGCGTAGTGGAGGAAGCGTAGGCCGAGGGCCAGAGCACCCGCCAGGTAAATCCAGCCGGACATGCCTGTGACGAAAGGTAGCAGGCTGACTGCCAGCAACATCAACGTATAAAGCAGAATGTGCAGTTCGGTGTATTTATTGCCGTGGGTGACGGGCAGCATGGGGATGCCGGCTTTTGCGTACTCTTCTTTGCGGTGAATAGCCAGGGCCCAGAAGTGCGGCGGAGTCCAGGCGAAAATGATCAGCACGAGCAACAGTGCATGGCCTTCGACCTGGCCAGTTACTGCCGTCCAGCCCAACAGGGGTGGCATGGCGCCGGCAAGACCACCAATCGTGATGTTCTGGGGCGTTGCCCGCTTCAGGAACAGCGTGTACACGCCGGCATAACCTACCAGAGAAGCCAGGGTGAGCCATGCGGTGAGGTGGTTCACCTGCCACATCAATACCACCATGCCAACACTGGCCAGCAAGGCTGCGAACACGATCGCTTCTACCGGGGAAATTTTGCCTGTGGCTACCGGGCGCTTGCGGGTGCGAGCCATCACCGTATCGATTTTCTGGTCCACTACGTGGTTGACCACGGCAGCAGCTCCTGCAAGGAACGCGATGCCCAGGTTACCCCAGATCAGCACACTCAAGCTGGGTAATCCGGATGTCGCCAATAGCATGCCAATAGCCGATGTCAGGATCATCAAAGCCACGACGTTGGGTTTGGTCAGCTCCAGATAATCCCGCCAGGAAATAGTCCTGGAGGGTTGGCTGGTTACGGTCTGGGCCGGCAGTACGTCCACTTGCTCACTCATGCCGTAATCTCCTGATGCATTATTGTTGTATGTGTTGCTGTTTCAACCTGTGCCTGTAGCGGCAATTGATAGTGCCGCCAGATCAGGTAAATCACCGACAGCAGCAGCCCTGCGCCCATGGCGTTGTGAGCAACTGCAATCGGAAGGGGAATGTAGAACATAACATTGGCAAGCCCAAGGGTGATCTGGGCCGCCAGCACAGCGGCAACCAGACCTGCCGGGCCGCGCAGCTCCCGACTATGATCCCGGCGCCTGATCAATATCAGCAGAATTGCAAAGTACCCCAGAACCACCAGGGCACCAACTCTGTGGGTTACGTGTATCGCCACCCGGCCATCCGCTGTGAGCTGCCCTCCCAGGTAGTTGGGGCCAACATGCTGGGTAATATCGAAACCGTGTTGGAAATCCATGCCCTCTGGCCACCACTGGCCCTGACAGGTTGGCAGGTCGGTGCAGGCGACTGCCGCATAGTTTGCAGCCGTCCAGGCGCCCAGGGCTACCTGCATAATAATCAGTAGCAAGCCGCCGAAGAGCCAGGGGCGAAAACCTGCCAGGCTGGCAGCAGGTTGTTCAGGCTTGTTTGGCGTTACGCGTGCTGCTGTTGGAGTCACGGCCTGATCGGCTGAGAACTTTCGCAGCCGAAGCACCAGCAGCGTAAGCAGACTCAGCGTAGTGAAACCCCCAAGGAGGTGGAGGGCAACAACCTGGGGCCAGAGCTTCAGGGTAACCGTCCACATACCGAAGGCCCCTTGCAGCAGAATGAAAGCCGCAATAAACAAAGGCAGTTTGAAGGGCACGCCACTCCGGCGCTGGCGAATTGCGCTCGCCGCCAAGCCGAACACCACCAACCCGAGCGTTCCGGCAGCGTAGCGGTGAATCATCTCCGGCCAGCCTTTGGCCACATCCACCGGCGTATCCGGGAACCGGGCATTGGCAATGGCGATGTGCGAATCGCTCTGGGGCACCTTTATGAAGCCGTAACAGCCCGGCCAGTCGGGGCAACCAAGCCCGGCATCAACCAAGCGGGTCCATGCACCCAGCATGATCACCACAACGGCGAGAAGTACCGAAAATGTTGCCCAATTCGCCATGGCTCGGACTTTTGGCGGGCGGGCGGTGTACGAGTAGCTCAAAATGACTCCTCCGGGCCGGCCCTCAGCCGACCTGCGACAGTTTGAGCAGATGCTTCAAATCTTTGAGCATATCCTTGCCGGAATTTTCCGGGCCATAGTGCATCATCACGTTGCCAAATGGATCGATCAGCATGATGCGTGGCTCTTTTTCCGGATTTATTCCGGCAGGCCAGGCTGGCGTTGTTCCTGCCGCCGGCACCAGGCGCTCCATTAAGCGATACTCCGTCGGCCAACGTGCCGCCAGATCGCCAGTAATACTGCCCAGTACAGCGGCTCTTGATACTCGATTGGCGTTTTTCCCCAGCGCTATGTTTGCTTGTCGGGCCAAGTAGAGCAGCTCTTCGCAACGACTGTCGCACTCGCCGGCCGCGACCACCAGCAACCACTGAGGATCTGTCTGGGCCGCGCTGAACCGCTTGCCCAGAGGCTCACCCGAGAGTGTTTCAAGGCTGAGATCCGCCACCGGCATTGTTGGGCTAATCAGAACGCCCTGGTTGGTGTGCCCGGCCGGGTTCAGCCAGCCGGTATAGAACATTACCGTGGCCAAAATCATTGGCCCAAAGCCAAGAGCAAACAGCAAAAACGCCGTACGCCGGCCTCTGCGGGCCTGTTCAGGCGTAGGTCCGTCGGTCTCATCCTGCTCTGGTATACGGCTAGCCATTATCATTGTCATTATTGGATCCTGTCTTTCGATAACTCGCTAATACACTCAATATAGTCAGCACCAAGGCAAGCGCAAACCATTGTGTCGCATATCCATAATGGGTTTGCGGCCCCATAAGATCGGGCTCCCAGTCGGCACGGTAAGCTCCGGGCTGATCGCGATCCTGAAGCCGGATAATAGCACCAGGAAACGCCGCAACCTCAGCTCTCGCAACCGACCATGGAAGCGTCTGCACCCGACGGGGCCAGCCTTCCTGTTGCGCGGTTCTGCCGGATAGAACCGGCGGTTCCGGGTACTGATTTATGCGGCCCGTCACACTGAAAATACCGTCAGGAGGAGCTACATCCGGCAGTTGATTTCGAGTTCTCGGCGCCGCGACCCAACCTCTGTTAATCAGAACCGGCGGACCCTGAAGCGGGTAGAAGGCTGTCAGCACTTCGTAACCCGCGATGCCATCGCGGGTCCGGTTATCCAGCAGCCAGCTACGCTTACCGAAGAGCCCGGTCACCGTAACCGGTCTGCCATTCTCCAGTCCACTGGCCACCAGGTCCGGCCAGTTGAGATCTTGTGCCTCTTGCTGCCACTGTTCAAGCATGACCTGTTTTTCTTCCGCCCGATTCAACTGCCAGATACCAAGGCTCACCAGTAGCGGTAAAAAGGCGCCCGTAAAAACCATTAACCGCCAGTTTATATGCCATTGCCGAGAGCTTTTCTTTGCCTCAGTCATGGTCTGCTATAGTGAGTCTGCCAGCAACAGGAACAAAAACCAGAGAAATTTTTATGCTCAAAGCCCTTATCATTTTTCTCATGCTCGCCGTCATCGTCAGCCTGTTCAGCGGGTTGTTTTTTCTCATCAGGGATGGCGGTAAAACCAACCGGGTAGTGAACTCCCTCGCGATTCGGGTAACCCTGAGCGTACTTCTTCTGGCCGTTATTCTGATTTCGCTATGGCAAGGGAGCCTGACATTGCATCCGACTCCCTGACCGCAAGCCACTGTTGCATCAGATGACATACACGAACACAAACAGGCCCAGCCAGACCACGTCCACAAAGTGCCAATACCAGGAAGTTGCTTCAAACCCGAAGTGGTTGTCCGATGTGAAATGTCCCTTTTGAATGCGTATCAGCATGATGATCAGCATCAGCGTGCCCAGCATCACGTGAAAGCCATGAAAACCCGTGAGCATGAAGAAGGTGCTGCCGTAGATACCGGACTGGAGCGTCAGATTAAGCTCCTGATAGGCATGAACATACTCTTCTGCCTGCAGAGACAGGAAGGCCAGCGCCAACACTATCGTAGCCATCAGCCAGATTTTCAGCTTCTTTCGATTGTCTGCTTTGAGAGCGTGGTGAGCGACCGTCACTGTAAATGACGAACTGACCAGAAGAATGGTGTTTATCAGTGGCAAACCCCAGGCACCGATCACCGATTTAGGTGCGGGGAAAGCCTCCGGATCCGGGTTATTGATCAATGGCCAGGTTGCCTGAAAACCCTCCCACAGCATGTTGGAACTGCCCCTGTCGCCTTCACCCCCAAGCCAGGGCACAGCAAACACCCGGGCGTAAAAGAGGGCGCCGAAAAACGCCGCAAAAAACATGACTTCCGAGAAAATAAACCAGCTCATACCCCAACGGAAAGTACGGTCCATCTGCGCGCTGTAGAGACCACTGCGGCTCTCTTTGATAACGCTGCCAAACCATCCAAACAGCATGTAAATCATGATCAGCATGCCGACGGCGAATATCATCCAGTCGCCGCTCGTGCTTTCGCCCTGGTTGCTGCTGACCATAATCGAGGCCGCCCCGAAGAGCATTACCCCCATGCCCACCGTCGCAATAATGGGCCACTTACTTTGTTCGGGAACGTAATAGGTCTGAAAGTCCGCCATAGCAATCTCCGATGGCTTATCCGTTATCGATTGTTGTTGTTTTCAACGCAGCAGCCTGTGATTTACCCTGGTCATACAGCGTATAGGACAGCGTCAGTTTGGTGATGTGACTGGGCAAATCCCGGTCCACAATAAAAACCAAAGGCATTTCTGTACTCTCGCCGGCTGCCAGTGGCTGCTGGTTGAAGCAGAAACACTCTGTTTTATGGAAATACAGAGTTCCTTCCGATGGCGACAGGCTGGGAACCGCCTGCCCCACCATGTCGCGGTCTGTCGGGTTCTCGGCGTAAAAATTTACGGCAATCGCCTCACCGGGATGAACCTCGACACTGCGAGCCACCGGGCGGAAAATCCAGGGCATATCCGGCCCGTTCTGCGCCAGAAACTGCACTTTGATAGTGCGAGTCATGTCTGCAGTCGTGCGCTCTGTGGATTCGTACCGACCACTGGTCTTGCCATTGATGCCCGTAATGTCACAGAAAACGTCATACAAAGGCACCATTGCAAAACCGAAGGCAAACATGCCGACCACGCTGGCGAGACACCAGCCTATAACCCGCGCATTGCTGCGCGGCGGGGTCGCTTTATTTGCCGGTTGCTCAGCCATGTTGCCAACCTCCTATTTGACTTCCGGCGGAGTGGCAAACGTGTGGTAAGGCGCTGGCGAAGGCACCGTCCACTCAAGCCCCTCTGCGCCTTCCCAAGCCTTGGCAGACGCTTTTTCACCGCCTCTCACACACTTCACGACAATCAGAAGGAACAACAGCTGGGTAGAACCGAACATGAAGGCTCCGATGCTCGAAACCATATTGAAGTCGGCAAACTGCAACGCGTAATCCGGAATTCTGCGTGGCATCCCGGCAAGGCCCAGGAAGTGCATGGGGAAGAACGCCAAGTTCATCCCGATAAATGACAGCCAGAAATGGGTTTTGGCAAGGGTTTCGTCATACATGTGGCCGGTCCATTTGGGCAGCCAGAAGTATGCGGAGGCGAAGATACCGAATATGGCACCGGGTACCAGTACGTAATGGAAGTGGGCAACCACAAAGTAGGTATCGTGGTATTGGAAGTCCGCCGGGGCAATCGCCAGCATCAGGCCAGAAAAGCCGCCGATGGTAAACAGGATCACAAAGGCGATAGCAAACAGCATCGGGGCCTCAAACGTGAGCGAGCCCCGGAACATGGTGGCCACCCAATTGAACACCTTCACACCCGTTGGTACAGCAATCAGCAAGGTGGCGTACATGAAGAACAACTGCCCGGCCACTGGCACGCCCACGGTGAACATGTGGTGCGCCCATACCAGGAAGGAAAGCAGCGCAATGGCACTCACCGCGTAAACCATTGAGGCGTAGCCAAACAGCTTCTTGCGGGAAAATGCCGGGATAATATGCGATACGGCGCCAAACGCCGGCAGGATCATGATGTACACCTCGGGATGCCCGAAGAACCAGAACACGTGCTGGAACAGAACCGGGTCACCACCACCAGCGGCGTTGAAGAAGCTGGTGCCGAAGTTAATGTCCATCAGCATCATGGTTACCACGCCTGCCAGCACCGGCATTACCGCAATCAGCAGAAACGCGGTGATCAGCCAGGTCCATACAAACAAGGGCATTTTCATCAAGGTCATCCCCGGCGCGCGCATATTCAGCACCGTGGCGATCACGTTAATGGCGCCCATGATTGAGGACACACCCATGATGTGGATGGCAAAAATAAAGAAGGTCGTGCTCGGTGGCCCATAGGTTGTGGACAGAGGTGCATAGAATGTCCAGCCGAAGTTGGGCGCTCCACCTTCCATAAACAGGGTTGAAACCAGTATCAGGAAGGCGCAGGGCAGCAGCCAGAAGCTCCAGTTGTTCATCCGTGGCAGGGCCATATCCGGCGCGCCGATCATCAGCGGTATCATCCAGTTTGCCAACCCGACGAACGCCGGCATAACCGCACCGAAGACCATGATCAGCCCGTGCATGGTAGTCATCTGGTTAAAAAATTCCGGCTGGACAATCTGTAGTCCCGGCTGGAAAAGCTCTGCCCGAATAACCATCGCCATGGTTCCACCCAGAAGGAACATGGTGAAACTGAATATCAGGTACATGGTCCCAATATCTTTATGGTTGGTCGTCAACAGCCAACGGCTAATGCCGCTAGCTGGGCCGTGATGATGATCCTGGGCGTGGGTATCTGCAACCGCACTCATTAAAACCCCCGTTACCGCCAATTATTGTGGCTGGTGATATCTGTTATCTGGCGTTGATTACTGTTCGTTCTTGTAATCGAAGATTTCTTTTGGCGTGACCATGTCACCGACCTTGTTACCCCAGGCGTTACGCTCATAGGTAATGATGGCCGCAAGATCCGCTTCATTCAGCTGGCCACCAAAGGCCTGCATCGCCGTACCGGGCTTACCGTTCACCACAATATCGATGTGTGCGGTTATATCTCCCGTGGCAATGGCGCTGCCTTTGAGTGCAGGGAATGCCGGTGGAGCGCCGCTGCCATCAGCCTGGTGACAGGCTGCACAGGCGGTGGCATAAGCTTTTTCGCCTCGCTCCATCAGCTCTTCCATGGTCCAGTCTTTCTGGGTCAGCTCACGCTCTTTCTCCGCCGTCGCTTTCTGCTCGGCAACCCAGGTGTTGTACTCCTCTTCCGGCACGGCTTTTACCACCACTGGCATAAAGCCATGGTTCTTGCCACACAACTCGGTGCACTGGCCTCGATACGTGCCTGGCTTGTCAACGCGAGTCCAGGCTTCATTGATAAAACCGGGAATGGCGTCCTTCTTTACGCCAAAATCTGGCACCCACCAGGAATGGATAACGTCGTTTGCGGTCAGCAGGAAGCGAATTTTCTTACCCACCGGAATCACCATCGGGTTGTCCACTTCCAGCAAATAGTTTTCGCCCTTGGTCTGACGATTACTGATCTGTTCCGCAGGTGTCGTAAGGTTTGAGAAGTAGCCGAAATCTTCGTTGATGTATTCGTACTGCCACTTCCACTGATAGCCGGTTACCTTGATGTCTATGTCCGACTCGGTGCTGTCGTACATATCTATCAGCGTTGTGGTGGCGGGAATCGCCATTATCACAAGAATAACCAACGGTATGAGCGTCCAAAGGACCTCAACCAGAGTATTCTCATGAAAGTTTGCAGGTTTTGCGCCCTGAGACTTACGGTGGGCGAAAATAGACCAAAACATGACCCCGAAAACCACGACACCAATGGCAACGCAGATCCAGAAAATGGTCATGTGAAGGTCAAATATATCGTTACTGGTGCCGGTCACCCCGGGTGTCATGTTCACCGTCCAGTCCGCCAGGGACAGAGCGGGGAACGACAGACCACCTAACAGGGCACCTGCCCGCTGAGCGTGCACGCGCATACTGTGTCTCCACAGAGTGTTATTATTGTCGGATTTTGCATTATCCCTCTGGCGCTTACCGATGCTCTCGCATTCACCGGGCCACTCAGAGTGAAAGCCTGCTTATGGATATCTCGGGGTAGAGTATAGACACAGATCAAAAAAATACGAAAATATTGGATAAACCCAAAAATGCTAAGTACATATTTTTAGGAGCCAAATAGAATATGACCTTCAGGTTGTCGACCACAGACCGGCGCTTATGGGCTCTGGCGTGGCCACTGATGCTAACCAACCTCACCGTTCCCTTGCTGGGGCTTGTGGATACCGCCGTGCTGGGGCATCTCGAGAGCCCGGAGTACCTAGGTGCGGTGGCTGTTGGCGCCAACCTGTTCAGCATCCTGTACTGGACGTTCGGCTTTATGCGCATGGGGACAACCGGGCTCGCTGCTCAGGCCTGGGGCAAGCGCGACAGTTTCAGCCAGGTTGCCCTGCTGTTGCGCTCGGTGATGCTGGCGGCAGGTATTGGCCTGCTTCTTATCTTTTACCACCAGCCCTTGATCCGGACAGGGCTGGCGCTTATGAACCCGAGCGCAGGCGTTACCGAACTTGCCGCCGAGTACGCCGCCATAAGAATCTGGAGTGCCCCGGCGGTGCTCTGCCAGTACACGCTTGTGGGCTGGCTGATCGGAACGCAATTCCCACGCGGCCCTATGATTATGCTTATTGTTGCCAACGGGCTGAATATTGTTCTGGATGTGCTGTTCGTCACAGTGCTGGGCTGGAACAGCCGTGGTGTCGCCATCGCCACGGTGATTGCAGAGTACGGTGCGGCGATCATCGGCTTTGCCATTGTCCTGCGCCGTATGCCCGATGGACAAAGACTCACCCGGGAATTGTTCGGACAACTTGCGGACTACCTGGCCATTCTTCAGGTAAACCGCTACATCATGGTTCGCACCATCGCCCTGCTTCTGGTTCTGGCATTTTTTACCGCTCAGGGGGCTCGCCAAGGCGACACCATACTGGCAGCCAATGCCGTGCTGATCACTTTTCTGCTTCTGATTTCCAATGCTCTGGACGGCTTTGCCAATGCTGCGGAAGCCCTGATCGGCGAATCGGTCGGCCAGAACAGCAAGCGGCGCTTCTTTGCAGTGTTTCGCTGCGCGCTGCGCTGGTCTCTCTGGGGTTCGTTGTTGCTGACCATTGTGTTCGTTGCAGGTGGCCGTGGCCTGATCGCGCTGTTGACCGGCATTGAAGAAGTCCGCACCACAGCCTGGCAGTATTTGCCCTGGCTTTGGTTGCTGCCTTTCGTCTCTGTATGGGGCTTTCTGTTCGACGGGATATTCATTGGCGCTACACGCACCCGGGATATGCAGAACACCATGCTGTTTTCTGCGCTGGGCGTTTTCGCGCCCGTGTGGTGGCTAACCACAGGCTGGGGCAACCACGGGCTCTGGTTTTCTCTTATCTGCCTTATGCTCGCCCGCGCGGCAAGCATGGGCTGGCTGTGTTGGTCCCACACCCGCAACGACCGATGGTTCCGTGCCCGTTAACCCACGGGCAATTGTTAACAATATCTGACAGTCAGGAAATCGCAGCTCGCCAAATCTCGTCTACACTTGTCAGAAAAGACGGGCGCCTTGTGGCAGTAGCCGTTCGCTGCTCAATTGCCTGGTTGCTCATTGCCCGTACAGGAGGCGCCTTGCGACCTCAACTTGTTCAAACACCGGCATGTCCTCAAATGACTCCACAGGCAGTCCTAGAGATCATTGACCACGCGCGGCGCAAGGAGGCTCGCTCGGGAACGTTTTTGCGGCAGCTGCATGAGAAAGCAGCCGCACTGCCTTCTGCTGTCACGATTGAGGGATACCAGCCTGCCAACTGCCTGTTCCAGTTCGCCACCGAATACATTGAGATGGCACCCAGACTCATCGAGTGCGTGGATGCCTGCGCGCGTGAGGCAGGCACAGCACAGCTGTTCGACCCGTTCGTTAACTCGGCAATCGGGTACTTCACCGAGCCTTCAACCATGCTGGTGCGCTATGTTGGCCTGGATGGACTGCTGATCCGCGCCTACCTGTGCCACCGTCTGATGGAGGAAATGCACGAGAACAATCACTCCATAAGAACCGGTGGGCTTGTCGATATAGAAGCAACCCGTGCTAACCTGCTGGTTCACCAACTTATTGGCGAGCCCTTTGCAAACGAACTGGACGATTCAATAACCGTGACTGTACTGCAAATCGCAGGTACACCGGACTATTACGAGCTGAATCTCGATCCCTTCGTTGAACAGGTGAATAATGATGCGTGGAACTGGATGCGGGAGTATTGGGAACACCTTCTGACCCGGAATCACATCCGCTTTTCCCTGGGCTCTGGTCGACCCTGATTTGATCCTGCCTTGGGCGGTTCTGCGCAATTGAAAGGTTCATAGCAATAATGAAGATAAAAACGGGTTTGCTGCTGGCTTGTTGTCTGGTACCAGCTTCTGTCTTGTCAGATGAGCTGACCCTGCGGGTTCAGCTTGCTGGTGGCGCCGGCCCGGTGACAGGCGCTGTGGTGTATTTGAACGATGGTAGTCAGGCTTCCCCCTTACGGGCCGAAATGTTTCAAAAAGACCGCATGTTTCACCCTCAAATACTGATTCTTCCCGTTGGCTCCAGCGTGGATTTCCCCAACCGTGACAACACCCAGCATCATGTCTATTCCTTCTCGCCGGCCAAAACCTTCAATCTTGAACTCTATGCTGGCATGCCCGAAACGCCCGTTTTGTTTGATCAGCCCGGCATTGTTGAGCTTGGCTGTAATATTCACGACCACATGCAGGCGTTCATTGTGGTGGCCGACACCCGTGCTATTGGGAAAACCAACGAGCAGGGAGAGGTAACGCTTGCGCTGAACTTCGGTGCTTCGCAGCCACCCGGTTCGCTTAGCCTGAATATCTGGCATCCTCGCCTGCCGGACAACACCAGGCCCGTGATTCAGGAAATCGATGCCGCCAGCCTGGCAAATTCGACTGCAGAAATCGTCAGCATTGAACTGAAGCCCGAGCCACGCAACGAAGGCCCTTTGGACCACCTCCAGAAGCGCTTCCGGGAGCTTTGATGGCCAGCTGGGTGAACCGCATAGGGTTCCGCGGTCGGCTGGTTACGGCCATGGTTGCACTGGTTGCTCTGGTGAGCCTGCTGATCGGCGCGCTGTTGATGGTGTATCTGTTTGACGACGAAAAACGTCGGGCACAGGAACAACTCAGCATAGCCGAGCGCGTGACCAACGAAGTGATTGCGCGCCGCACCGATCTCGAGCTCTCCCGTTTGAGCATCGTTGTACGCGACTTCGGGTTCCGCTCTGCCATCGCCAGCCGCGACCCCGCAACTCTCAACAGCGCCCTCGAGAACCACAGTGGGCGCGTTGGGGCGGATTTCGCAATGTTGCTGGATAGCCAGGGAGAGCTTCTGGCATCAACGCTATCCCGCGCTCTGCCTGGCACGACCGCCGCGCAACTTGCCAACGCCCGCAATAACGGAGCCGACCGCTCGCTCCTGACCATTGATCAGCGCGGCTACGAAGTGCTCGTCGTCCCCGTGGAAGCACCCGGATTACGGGCCTGGCTGGTAGCCGGTTTCGAGATGGATGAGGCGCTGGCAAACATTATTGCGAGGCTAAGCGGCAGCTCAGTCATTTTCCGCACGAGCGCGAACACTCCCGGCGGCTTCATCAGCTTTGCTGCATCTTCTGATATTGAGAGCGGTAGCGAGCCGGCGTCAATGAAATCTGTAGGCGGTCAGAATTTCATCGAAAGCGCCCGTTACTTCACTCGCACACTGAATCTCGATGCTTCCGGGCAAAGCGCCTTCGAGGCGGTTCTGATGACCAGCCGGGAAGCCAGCCTGCAGAACTATTACAGCCGGGCTCTGGAAATTGGCCTGCTTGTAACGGTGATCATGGTGTTTGCCATAGTGCTGGCACTGCTGACGGCAAGGTATCTGGGCCGACCCGTACTGCAACTTGCCCGCTACGCAAAGGCCGTCGGGCGGGGGGATAACCCGCAAGCCCCCGACATCCGAACCGGAGGTGAGCTGCACGAGCTCCGTAACGCTCTGCGAGATACCCTCGCCCGGCTTATTCGCCGCGAAGCGGAAATTCGCCATGCCGCAACCCACGACGAAGTAACAGGGTTAGGCAACCGTCACGCGCTGATGCACATGGCGAAGGAAGGCTTTGACGCAGACGTGTCCTGTAGCTTGATTGGCCTGCGCGTGAGCGACCTTTCCAACATCAACGATACGCTCGGCATTGAGTTCGGCGACAAAGTCCTGCGGGGCCTCTCGCAACGTTTGCGTGATGAACTCCCGGACGCCAGTCTGATTGCTCGCACCGGCGGCGGAGAATTCCTCGCGCTGGTTCCGGTGCACAGCCCCGGAACGCTGAAACAGCGGGCTCTGGCGCTGCATAACGCCGTGGAATCGCCGCTCGATGTGGGCAACACCCCGTTTTCTCTGCGCGCCAACCTGATAACACTGCAACTGCCTGCCGATGCCAGCCAGACCAATGAGCTGAGAAGGCGTGTAAACCTTACCTTTGAGCAGGCCCTGCAACAGGGCGCTGCGGTCACACGATACGAGCCCGGGCAGGATGAAAACCACCTGCGCGAACTCAAGCTGGTCTCCGATCTGCACAGTGCAATCCACCACGGTGGCCTGCACATGAACTATCAGCCCAAGCTGGATAATCACACCGGGCAGTTGCTCCAGGTGGAGGCTCTGGTGCGCTGGATACATCCGGAGCTGGGTTTCATATCACCGGAAGAGTTCATCTTTCTGGCGGAGCAGTCGGGGCAGATCAACGATCTCACCGATCATATCCTGCAACGGGTTGCCAACGATGCCCGAGCCTGGTTCAGCGCCGGCCTGGATGTGGGCGTGGCGATCAACCTTTCCGCAATGGATCTGACCTGGCCGGCGCTGACCGAACGCATAACAAGCATTTTTGCCGGCTGGCACCACAGCATGGAGCGCATCACGCTGGAAGTAACAGAAAGCGCCCTGATGGAAGACCCGGTAGAAGCCATGGCTACACTGAACCGCCTGCGGGATCTGGGCGTCACCCTTTCCGTTGACGACTTTGGCACGGGTTATTCATCACTGTCTCAGCTGCGCAAACTGCCCGTTCAGGAACTGAAAATAGATAAATCCTTTGTGCTCAGACTGAACGCCGAACCTCAGGATCAACTGATCGTAAAATCCACCATTGATATGGCCCACGGTCTTGGCCTCACGGTGGTCGCAGAAGGTATCGAGAACCTGGAAACCTGGAAATTGCTACAGTCCTGGGGCTGCAACGTTGGCCAGGGCTTTTATCTGAGCCGTCCGGTTTCTGCAGGTGACCTTGCGCAAACTGCTGCAACCATTGCAGAGCGCCAGCATGAGCTGGCCGACACTACGCCGGAGCATTCTTCATGATACGTTTTTCCAACAAATCGGGTGCCGCAAGGTTCGCACCTCTGCTGGCCATGGGGCTTCTTGCAGCGCCCGTAGCCATGGCAGGTGTTGGCAGCCGCATTTGGGCAACCGGTGGCGTTACCACCATAGAAGGCAGCGCCGGCGGCGGGCTGGTGCCCTGGGCCTTGCTTGGCAGTTACGCAAGTGACGAAGAGTGGGGCGGAACGGTTGCCCTCAGCCGCGCCGAAGTGGATGACTACACGCTCTCGGTTACCGGTGCAGGTTTAAACTGGAACAACCGGGTTGAGGTCAGCATCGCGCACCAGACCCTGGATCTGGACAGCCTGGTTTTCACCCTCAAAAACGGCTTCGGGCTAGAGCAGGATGAGCTCAACCAGGACATCTTCGGGGTGAAAGTGCGGCTGGCAGGTGACGCCCTCTATAGCCCGTGGGGCCAATGGTCTGCAGGCGTTCAACACAAGCGGCAACGGGATTTTACAGTGTCACAAGCCATCGGAGCCCGGGATGACAGCGGCACGGACGTGTACTTCTCCGGCTCGAAAGTAATTTTTGCCGCCGTGCTTGGCCGCAACCTGCTGGTGAACGCGACTGTGCGCGGAACTCGTGCCAACCAGGGTGGTTTGCTGGGTTTTGGTGGCGATCTCAATAATGGCTATGAATTCATGGCCGAAGCCGGAGCCGGCGTGTTTATTAACCGCCAATGGTTGATTGGAGCCGAGTATCGACAGAAGCCGGATAACCTGAGTTTTGCCCGTGAAGACGACTGGTGGGACGTATTCATTGCCTGGGTTCCAGATCGCAGGCTTGCGGTGACGGCGGCGTTCGTTAACCTTGGCGATGTCGCGACTCTGAAGGATCAGCAGGGTGTTTATCTGTCTCTGCAGGGGAGTTTCTGATCATGAGGAAGACGTACTTTGCAGCTCTGATGATAACAGCCGGCCTGCTTCTGAGCGGCTGTCAGAGCCTTTACAACGAGCCGGACAACAGCCTGTACCTGCAACTCGGGGAACGCGCCGGAATCGCCAATATTGTGGAAAACCTGCTATACCTCATAGTGGACGACGAGCGCATCAACGAACAGTTCAAGGGTATGGATGTCGTGCAGTTCCATCGCAACCTTACGGATCAGTTGTGTGAACTCAGTGGTGGTCCCTGTGAGTATTCCGGGCGCGAAATGCGTGAGCTGCACGCGGCCATGGGGATTACCGACACCCAGTTTAATGCCCTGGTAGAGAACCTTATCCTGGCCATGGAAAAAGACCATGTACCAACAGCAGCGCAGAACCGGCTGATCAAACAACTGCTGCCACTGTACCCGGATATCCGGCACCTTTGAAAACCGGGAATAACGAAAACGAGGCGCGACACCAACATGGCTGAGAAAAAAATTGAAATCCTGCCTGGCCGCTACCGGCACTACAAGGGTAAAGATTACGAAGTGATCGACATTGCCCGCCACAGCGAAACCGACGAAAAGCTTGTGGTTTACCGCTGCCTGTACGGCGACTACAGCCTTTGGGTGCGCCCGCTCTCCATGTTCCGTGAAACCGTCACCGTTGCAGGAGAACAGGTTCCACGCTTTGCGCGTATTGATAACGCCTGATCGTTACACAAGCCCTTTGACTCAGCCGGCCAATTACTGCACATTACCGCGTTTTCATGATGCCCGCCTTCGCAAGAAGGCCGGATAACCCCATACGCATACCCGGAGTTTTCCCATGAATGCCGTCGTTGCCGCGGTGCTGATCATGCTCGTGCTGAGTTTGGCCCGCATCCACGTTGTTGTTGCCCTTATCGTAGGCGCCGTCTCCGGCGGCCTGATCGCCGGACTGTCTCTTGAAGCCACCATTGCCGCCTTTAATAATGGCCTCGGCGGCGGTGCTACCGTCGCTCTTTCGTACGCGACCCTGGGCGCCTTCGCCGTTGCTATCGGCAAATCCGGCCTGGCCCACGCACTGGCAGACAAAACCCTCACCATGGTCGGCCAGCAGGAAAATAGCGCAGCGGCCAAAAGCGTGCGATACATGATCATAGGCGTGCTGATCCTGATTGCCCTGTCGTCACAGAACATCCTGCCCATCCATATCGCATTCATCCCTCTGGTCGTTCCGCCCATGCTGTACGTGATGGCCAAACTGAAAATGGACCGTCGGCTCGTAGCCTGTGCGCTCACCTTTGGTTTGATCACACCCTACATGTTCCTGCCCATCGGCTTCGGCGGCATTTACCTGAATGAAATACTGATGGCCAAAATCGGCGCCAACGGCGGCGAAACCGAAGGCCTGAGCGTTATGCACGCCATGGCTCTGCCGGCCCTTGGCATGCTCTGCGGCCTGCTGGTTGCTGTATTCTTCACCTACCGCGGCGAGCGCGAATACGATCTGGAAGCCATTGCCCGTACCGAGCGCGTAAACGTGTCCTACAGCTCTGGCACACTGATCATGGCCGTTATTGCCATTGTGGTCGCCTTCGTGGTTCAGCTCTGGCTGGGCTCGATGATCCTGGGTGCACTGGCAGGCTTCCTGCTGTTCAACCTTTCGGGCGTGGTGAAGTGGAAAGAAGCCGACGATCTGTTTACCGAAGGCATGAAAATGCTCGCCATGATCGGCTTCATCATGATCGCCGCCTCTGGCTTTGCGGAAGTGATGCGCGAAACTGGTGAAATCGCCACGCTGGTACAAGGCTCGGTAGACGTGATCGGCAACAACAAACCCATGGCCGCGCTGCTGATGCTGCTGGTTGGCCTGATGATCACCATGGGCATAGGCTCATCCTTCTCGACCATCCCCATCATCGCCGCCCTCTACGTGCCCCTGGCCCTGGAAATGGGCTTCAGCTCCCTCGCCATCGTGGCCCTCGTAGGCACCGCCGGCGCCTTGGGCGACGCCGGCTCCCCGGCCTCCGACTCCACACTAGGCCCCACCGCCGGCCTGAACGTCGACGGCCAGCACAACCACATCTGGGATTCCGTGGTGCCCACGTTCCTGCACTACAACCTGCCGTT
>TARA_R110001606_G_scaffold30432_12_pt1 | contig 33390 bp, 46 predicted proteins | sample TARA_R110001606 | Tara Oceans TARA_R110001606 (sample SAMEA4398315) | marine metagenome | biome: Polar Biome; feature: [SRF] surface water layer (ENVO:00010504); material: water (ENVO:00002006), including particulate matter (ENVO:01000060) such as... | depth 5 m
CTGGTTATCATTACTGAGTTCTATCTCAATTACAATGATTGCATTATTATTTCTAAAACATTTCCTAGAAAGCAATTGACAAACACCCCGAAATGTAGTATAGTAGTACTATGAACTGTACAATAGTAATTAAAGACGAAGTAAACTGTAAAATCGAAGGTCTCGATTTAAACACCCGCAAAAAATGTGAAAAGGAATTAAAGTTCTTTATGCCTTATGCATTTCATGTACCAGCATATAAGTTAGGTAGATGGGATGGATGCGTAAGCTTCTTTAGTGTAGGTGGAGTAACATATGTTAATCTACTTGATAGGTTGTTGCCTATTATTATGGATAACGGTTATTCTATTGCAGTAGACGATAAACGTGAATCAACTGACTCATATGAATTTAGTGCAGTAGATGAATCTACGTTTGCACATAAACTTTGGCCAGAAAAACATCAGATGGTTGGAGAGCCAGTTGTGCTTAGAGATTACCAAATTACTATTGTTAATAAATTTTTAACTACACCACAGTGCTTACAAGAAATTGCAACAGGTGCAGGTAAAACATTGATTACAGCAGCACTATCTGAGCGTGTAGAAAAATATGGAAGATCAATTGTAATCGTACCTAACAAGGACTTGGTACGTCAAACATATGATGATTACCTCAACTTAGGACTAGACGTTGGAGTTTACTTCGGCGACAAAAAACAATTAGGAAAAACCCATACAATCTGCACTTGGCAAAGTTTAAACAGTATTAAGAAACGATTCAGAGATGGCATTGACGATATGAGTTTACGAGAGTTCTCAGATGGTGTTGTTTGTGTTATTGTCGATGAGGTCCACCAAGCAAAAGCAGACGTGTTAAAAGAAATGCTTACTAAGGAATTTGCACATATTCCATTACGTTGGGGATTAACAGGAACTATACCAAAAGAAGAACATGCTAAAACAAGTTTACAAGCATGTCTTGGTGAAGTCACAAACAAACTAAGTGCAAGTGAATTACAAGACATGGGTGTATTAAGTAACTGCCATGTTAATGTAGTTCAATTAAAAGAAACAGCGGTATACAATGATTATCAAAGTGAATTGAAATATTTAACAACAGACAAAGCACGTATGAAGTACCTAAGTAAGTTTATTCAAACAGTTGCTGAATCGGGTAATACACTTGTGTTAGTTGACAGAATTGCAAGTGGTGAGCTTATTGCTGAAAATATACCTGATGTTACTTTTGTAAAAGGCGCTATGAAAGTTACTGACAGAAAAGAAGCATATGATGAAATTAATGAAGCAACCAATAGTATTACAGTTGCAACCTACGGCGTGGCAGCAGTTGGTATTAATATTCCACGTATCTTTAACATGATACTTCTTGAACCTGGTAAGTCGTTTGTTAGAGTTATCCAGTCAATTGGTCGTGGAGTAAGAAAAGCGGAAGACAAGGACTTTGTTCAGATTTGGGATGTAACTAGTACAGCTAAGTTTAGCAAAAAGCATCTTACTGAACGTAAGAAATTTTATAAAGAAGCGAATTATCCTTTCACAATTGAAAAGACTGATTGGCGTTAAGAGAGAAAATAATGAAAATATTAACTGTAGAAAACGAAACATATGATCTGGACGATATACCCGAAACAATTGACGACTTAAGATATGGTATTCTCGATTACACAAATCCAGCTCACATAGACTATTACTTTATCCCACTTGTGTTCCTAGAAAGTTTTTATGCACCTGCTGCTATATTACAACTTGGACAAGTAACTATTAGCATGCCACTTGATTGGCACATTGTTATATGTGATGCAGAAGTAGGCGACCCAGAAATTATGAGTTTAATGAGTCTCAATGACAGAGGCTTTACTGCATTTGCGTTTAATCCAATTACAGGATTTAAACCAGAGTATGTAGACATATCAATTGTTAACATCTACAGTGATGTAAAATGGTATGCACCTAAATTAAAATATGGACACTTATTATGTGTTCCACTATCAGACAAACCAAACTCACCATGTGTATTGTTTGTTAAAGATGCAAACAAGTTACCAGAAGTTCTTGACATTGGCGAACTTTGGTAGTATAGTATGTAGTGAGCGCAGCAATAATAAGTATTTCAGCATAGACGGAAAGCATAAATGAGTAAGTTAAGTATTAAAGAGGAAATGAGATCAATTGATCAAAAGGATCGTGCGTGGTACGATAGCCTTACTGAGGAAGAAAAGAAAAAACTTGGCTTATGGTTACTTATGCGTTATACAAGTAATGCACAACATTCTTACGCTGAACATTATTTAGAATGGACTAACGAAGCAGTTAACGTACATTTTAATACAATTAGAAAGCACCCACAATTACAGTATCAGTTGTTGCAATTAGTTGGAGTAGGTACTACAGTATTCCATGGTTGGATTGCACCTGGTAAATCACAAAAGAAAAACAAATTACAAAGTTGGATAACTGAACACTACTCACATTTAAATGATGACGAAATAGACATTATGTTAAGCAGTAGTAAAGATGAAATTAAAGCACTATTGCACGAATACGGATTAAAAGATAAAGAAATAAAAGATCTAATTGGTAAACTTAAATGACAGTAGGCTTTAAATGCGAATATTGTAATAACACATTTAAACGTGAAAGCACTATGGCAGTTCATATGTGTGAACGCAAACGCAGATACATGAGCAAAGATGACAAAGAAGTGCAACTAGCATATAGGTCATATCAACTGTTTTATAGAATAGGAACAAACGCTAAAAGTGAAAAAAGTTTTGATGATTTTGCATCAAGTCAATATTATACAGCATTTGTAAAGTATGCAAGATACTGTATTGACTTACGAGTAGATGATGTTCCTGAATACACACGTTGGTTACTAAAGAATCAAGTAAGAATTGATAGATGGACAAGCGATAGAAACTTTGCGGCTTGGATTAAGACTAGACTAAAAACAGAAAGTGCAGATAGAGCAATAGAAAGAACTATATTGTTTATGCGAGAATGGGGCAAAGAAACTAACAATGATTGGAACGAATACTTCCGTCTAGTAGCGCCAAATCTTGCTGTATTTCACATATGTAGTGGTAAGATTAGCCCATGGATAGTATACGCAAGTTCGCAAGCACAGGGGCTATTAGAGAAGCTTACAAGCGAACAAATACAGATGATTACAGATTACATAGATCCATATTATTGGCAACGAGTTATGAAAACACATGCTGAAGATTTTAAGTGGGTTGAAGGAATTATGGAAGAGGCACAATTATGATAGCAAACACAGATATTGACATTGACGTAGCAGATAGAACTAAGTTGTTAAACTTAATTAAACATACACCTGCAATGATTAATGATAATGGTAGACGTAAGAAACATAACACTGGTGTATACTTCCATGAAATGCCAAGTGATCCATTTACAGGGTTAAGCACAATAGATCATAAAGAAGCAGAGTCTAAAGGCTACTTTAAATTAGATGTACTTAATGTAAGTCTTTACAAGGATGTTGAAAGTTATGAGCAATTAGATGAATTGCTTGAAATGGAACCTATGTGGGATTTATTAGAACATGCAGAAGTTGTAGAAAAATTATTTCACATACATGCACATTATAATATTGTATCTAAGATGAAACCTACCACAATAGAACAGCTTGCAGCAGTATTGGCAATTATTAGACCAGCTAAACGTAGTCTGTTAGGTAAAGACTGGAATACAGTATTCTCAACAGTTTGGGAAAAGCCTACAGATGGTACATATTACTTTAAAAAAGCACACGCAATAAGTTATGCAATGGCTATTGTATTACAGCTTAATATGTTAGTTAAAGGTTCTTCTTAATAAGGCTAATGTTACGGCGCTTAATGCGCTTGGTAATACTATCACTTAATCTTACCTCAGGTCCAGCAATAACTTCCATTTGTTTTATATTAAAACTTTGACTAGTCTTGCTAAACGGCCATCTATTTAGTAGTGCAATATTAATAGGTAATTTTCTATTTGTCTCCCACCACCATTCGTCACCTAATCTTAAAAAAGACTGACGCTCTTCATTTGTTCCAATTCTATCGTAGACATACATAGTAGCTATGTGGTTGTCTATGTTCTGCATTATTCCCAGATATTCATTACCAGCATATTCAATGACAGTAAGGAAAGGAAATTCTTTTAACAGTGTTTTATATTTCTCAATCATTGTACATATATTTATTAACTTTTTTCCCGGTGGTTTTTGTGATTTGCATAAATACATACACAGGAGAACATGAATGTCAAATTACGCAACCACTTACAATATTAATCAAACAGGCGACTTATACGCTATAGATGCCTCATCTGCTAAAACAGGCTTAGGAAGTTATGCTTCCGCAGCAGGCACTACAATAAACTCTCCTGTTAACTATAGGTTCTTAAAGCTATTTACCGGTTTAGATAATGAGTTTATTTTTTACATAAAAAACATAGATCGCAAACCAATACAGCTACATGGGCAAACTATTATGGCTAATTTAACCAATAGAGAAACCCAAGCAAAACTAGTATCAAAGAAATGTCAAATAGTAGACTTCGACGAAGGCAAAGTTAAATTTGTTGTAACGTCTGGTGAAATATCTGCAATACAAAACGGTTTCCTTGACCTAGTATTTACCTATGTAAATTCTCAAGGTTTAAATCTTCCATTATTTGTAGATCAAAATCTTAGACCAAACTATACTGTTGAAGTAAGCGATCAAACTGCAAACATTCCACTTACTACATCAACTGCTACAGACTTTACACTATCTAGTGGATACTACTACAGTAGTAACTTACCTGGACCAGGTGCATACAATAAAGTTAATGGCATGATTACGTTAGCAGTATATGGAACTAATTATACAGGTAACTTTTACATACAAGGTGCGCTAGAAGAAAATCCAACAGAGAATGACTGGTTTAACATTATTTTGGGTACATACACAGATGAACATTACCCATATATTAGCTTCACTGGTATCGATCCGTGGACATTCCGCACAAATATCAAATATCTCAGAACTAAATTCACACAAACGCAAGGAACACTTGACAAAGTCATCATAAGAGTGTAGTATATACACATGAGCTTAATGATCGACTACGTTAGAAATCTGATTCCAATGAACTGGAAATCTGCCCCTAGTGGCTGGACGTCTGGTAATTGTCCTATGTGTATAACTAATGGACAAGCCCGTCCAGATACACGTGGCAGAGGTGGCTTCCACTTTGACGAAGATAAGTTTCAATATCATTGTTTTAACTGTCATTACAAGACAGGATGGAGCCCAGGCAATAAAGTTAATAATAGGCTAAAGGACTTGTTACTAAAATTTGGTGCAGATGAAGCATCAGTTCAGCGTATGCAATTAGAGCTTATGCGTGAACTTGATATTACACATACATTGTTAGTACAAGAACGTAGAAAAAAGCTAGTAATTGATTGGGCAGAAACAGCATTGCCAGAAGGCACACTGCCTTTTATGGAACATACTCCAGATACTAATTGGACAGAAGCAGTAAAATACTTAACTGAACGAGGATTTGATATAACAGATCCTAGACTAATGTATAGTCCTTCTAAAATACCAGCTAGAATGTCAAAGCGTTTTGTAATACCATTTCAATACAAAGGCAAAGTGGTTGGATACACAGGACGTTGGGTTGGCACCCCACCAGACGGTATGCCTAAGTATTATAATCAACAGCCTTCTAAAAACTTTGTTTATGGGTTAGATAGACAACACGCAGATAAAGAAATTGTTATATTGACAGAAGGCCCATTAGATGCTATAATAACAGATGGAATCAGTGCTGGAACAAACACAATTAGTGATGAACAAGCAGACGTTATTTTAAGTTTAAATAAACAAATTATTGTATTACCAGATGCAGACGAAGCAGGAATGAAGATGGTAGATGCAGCAGTTAAACACGGGTGGAGTGTTGCATTTCCTGAATGGGATGGGTGTAACGATGCAGGTGATGCATTAATGAAATACGGCAGATTATTTACAGTACGTAGTATACTAGACAGTGCTATAAGTAATCCTACTAAGATACAAGTTATTGGAAGGAAATATTGCAGATGAGCGAACAAAAAGAATATACGTACGAACTACAGAAATTATTTGTAGAGTTTTTAGCACATGATCAGGATTTGTTTGTTCGTGTAAATGGTATATGTGATCCAGAGTTCTTTACAAGAGAACTACGTAAGACAGTAGAGTTTATTCAAGCACATGCAAACGATTATGGTGCATTACCCACAAGTGAACAAATTGTAGCAACAACAGGTATGGAGCTACAAAATTTAACTGACGTTGATGCTAGACACGATGATTGGTTCATTGACGAGTTCGAAACATTCTGTAAACACAAAGCATTAGAAAAAGCAATTTTAAGTTCGACAGATTTACTGGAGCAAGGTGAATTTGGTGCAGTAGAGTTAATGATTAAAGAAGCAGTGGGTATTGGGCTTGCTAAACACCTAGGAATAGACTATTGGTCAAACCCATTAGAACGTATTGAAAAAGTACGCAACACAAGAGGCGGAACAAGTACAGGTTGGACTGAAATAGATAAAAAACTTTATGGCGGATTTAACAGAGGTGAATTAAACATATTTGCTGCACCGTCAGGTGGTGGTAAGAGTTTGTTCTTGCAAAACTTAGCATTAAACTGGGCATTAGATGGAAAGAATGTATTGTATATTAGTTTGGAACTTAGTGAAGAACTATGTAGTATGCGACTTGATAGTATGTTAACAGGCTATAACACAAAAGAAGTATTTAAAAACGCAGAAGATGTTGGATTAAAAGTAGGAGCAATTAGTAAAAAAGCGGGCAACCTACAAATTGTGCAAATGCCAAATGGCATAACAATTAATGACGTAAATAGTTTTATGAAAGAGTATGAAGTAAAACATAATATTAAATTAGATGCAGTATTACTTGATTATTTAGATTTAATGATGCCAGCACAACGTAAAGTCCCACCAAGTGACTTGTTTATTAAAGATAAATTTGTATCAGAAGAATTGCGTAACTTTGCAGTAGAAAAAGATTTATTGTTTGCAACAGCATCTCAGTTAAACAGGGCAGCAGTTGAAGAAGTAGAATTTGACCACTCGCACATTGCAGGTGGTATTAGTAAGATTCAAACAGCAGATAACGTAATTGGTATCTTTACAAGTACAGCAATGCGAGAACGTGGACGTTATCAAATACAATTTATGAAAACACGTAGTAGTGCGGGCGTTGGACAAAAAGTAGACCTAGCATTTGATATTGCAGGACTACGTATAACAGACTTGCCAGAAGACGAGCAAGGTTCAACTGCATTTCAACCTAGTGCAATGCTAGATAAGATTAAAAGAAACACAAACGTAACACACCAAGAAAAAACAATAGCAGAAGAAAGTATAATTGAAGACACTGATGCCACAGATAGATTACGTAGCATGTTGAAAAAAGTCAACAAATAACTTTTAATTAGATAAATACTATTAATATCCAGTTTAGGAGTTTGGGCTGATGAAAAAGAGAACACGTAGTTTATTAGAAGAGATTAATAGTTTAGCACCTTCTAAAGACAGAATTAATATATTAGAGTCCAGAGGCACAAATGCCATTAGTGCAATTATGAACGTACTAGAGATGGTGGATGCAAACTATAGCGAAGAAGACGCCCAAGACATACAGAAAAGAATAATGCTTAGTATTAAAAATAGAGATCCTGAACGTTTTAATAGAGGTATTAAGAATCTAAGGAATAAAAGATGAATATCAAAGATATCGTAGGTACAGTTAAACGGAAAGCACGTGATAGTAGAAAACATCGCAAGATCCAGCCTGATAACCTATATAAAGTAAACACTAAAAAGTTGTCCGAAGGTGGAGCAATGCCAGGCGTTGGATCAATTCACCATACGGAAATTGACGCTACAATAGATGCATTAGAAAAGTCATTAGGTATTCCACTTAAAAATAACGTACTAGGATCAGTAGGCAAGAAAGAATTCAGCGGAGACATAGATATCGCAGTTGATATTCCAAAAGAAGACTTGCCTGCATTTGCAGAGAAACTAGAAAAGTCACCACTAGTACAAGAAATAAAGAAGTCTAGTGTGTTTATGACAGTAATTGACATTGTTGGTTATAATGCAGAAAATACTAAAGATGGATTAAAGCGTACAGGTAAAGTACAAATTGACTTTATGCCAGGTGAAACAGAATGGATGAAAACTTATTACCATTCTCCACATGAAAAAAGCATGAGTCCAGATGGTCGTTCTAGCAATTACAAAGGAACATTCCGTAATATCTACTTAGCAACAATCGCAGGTGTTTACCAATCAACTAGATCTGAAGAAGAAAACGAACATGGACGCCCATTACAACAAATGCGTTGGATATGGAGCCCAGCAGATGGACAGTGGTGGATCAAACGTGAACCTAAGCCTAAAGCAAACGGCGAAGGTTATACAAAAGCAAACCTTGATACACGTATTAAAGGACCATTTACTGATCCAACTCAAATTGCAAAGAATTTTGGACTAGATAGTGCAGAAGATTTATATAGCTTCGAAACATTACTAGCAGCAACAAAGAAAAACTATTCAGCAGAAGATTTTGCTAAAATAATTGAATTATTTAAAAACAATCACCAAATACAGTCAATGGGTGTACCTACAGAATTAGAAGGTGATGAATAATGTTTATTAAAGACATATTAATGGAAAAAGCCGGTAGTGCTAGAATTCAGCACTTAGAAGATTTAATTCTTTGGAACGGTAAAGCAGGTGCTCAAAAAGCAATAGCATCATTGCACAGTTTAGAAAGTAACCCAGGTGATACAACTATTAAATGGGACGGGTCACCAGCAGTTATCTTTGGTCGCAATGAAAATGGCGAATTTATACTTACAGATAAAAGCGGGTTTGGTGCTAAAGGATATGATGGTAAAGCAACATCAGCAGATAACCTAGAAAGCATGTTAAAGAACCGCCCTGGGTACGAAAAGAATCCACAAGAATATGGCGGCTTTATTAAACAAATGAAAGCAGCATGGCCTGCATTTGAACAAGCAACTCCAAGCGACTTTAGAGGTTATGTACATGGTGATTTACTTTGGTTTACAACACCACAAGCAAGTGATGGTAAATTAGTATTCACTCCAAACACAACACAGTATTCAGTTAATCCTGCAAGCGACATTGGTAAGAAAATTGCCAGTAGTACAGTAGGTGTTGTGCTACATGCACACATGGACCTAGAAGGCAATAAAAGTAAAGTAGACGCAACTAGATTCCAAGCGGGTCCGTTGCTAGCAATGCCACCACAAACTGTAACTGATGTTCCAGATATTGAAAGTGCTAAATTAAAAGAGCTTGAAAACTTTGTTAATGCAGCAGGCAGTGATATTGATGCAGTATTAGCACCACCCGCAGAACTTAAAATGAAGAACTTTCCAGACATTTTATACATGTATATGAACCATACAGCAAAAACAAGAACATCAAATAAAATTGGTAGTAAGAACTTTGTACAATGGTTAACAGCAGATGGTTCTAAAGTAAGTAGTGCTAAACAAGGTAGACTTGTAGAATACTTAAAGCAACACCAAAAAGGATTAGATGCTATATTTGCATTTATGCGTAGCATTGGTCCAATTAAAGATAATATTATAGCACAACTTGATGCAAACCCAGCTGATATTGAAGCAAGCACCGGTGGGCAAAAAGGCGGTGAAGGCTATGTAATAGGAAAAGATGTTAAGTTAGTAAATCGTCAAGGGTTTACAGCTTCCAACATGGAAAGAAATAATTAGATGTTAAGTAAGCAGTGCGTTTCGCACTTGAACGAGGCTAACATGACACGTTGGCAACATTTTAAACATGCAATAGGTATTGCATGGCGTTTAAAGAAGGCAGCATTAGCAGTATTGTTACATGCATTTGCACCTAGATATTTTAAAACGTATGCGAGTGAAACATGTGCTAATATAACAAAAGAGAGCAAACAATGAGTGATATAAAAAAACAATATACAGCAACACAATGGGCAGAGATTGAAGGCGGTCATACAATGAGCGAAAAGTCTACTGAATTACCATTTATGCAGTCGTTAGGTGAAGCTCGCATGTTTAAATCAAAAGCACAGATTGCCAGAGAAGGTGTGCGTAGTGTTACTGATCATGTATTTGTTTCATGCTTGAGTTTATATGCAATAAGCCAAGATTATAATTCAGCCCCAATGGCAAAAAACTATGCTAAAGCAACAATTGCAAGAGGTAGTTTCTCAGCAGCCAGTCCAGGTGGAACAGATTTATATCAAACATTGTTTGTATTAAATAAACCAGCTGGAATAGTAGATAGTGCAAAAGACACATTACTGTTAAATAAAATAACAGTTGATAATCAGAAAATAAAAGGATTTCTTAGAAAAATACAAAATGGTTCAATGTCACATGGTGAGGCACAGTCATTTTTCTACAGATTAGAAAGCCAATTAAATATACAAGATCCTAAATTAAGAGCGGCTAGACGTTTAACACAAAACTGGAGTAAGTTAACTACAGCACAACGTACACTAGTTGCAACACAACTTGATAGATATTATAAAACAGCAGCTTATAGAAGTGATATGAGACCGTTGTTTATGAAATTTGCTAAGAATAATGGACTTATTGTTGGCGCATCAAAAGCAGGAAAAATTGCTAAACGAATTGCTAGAGGAGCTGCAGCATTTACAGCAGGTTACGCCGCTGGTAAAATGACAGAGCTATAAAATGCATCCATCCGGAACGCAACGACCGTCTGAAGTAATAGGCGGAAACACTTCTTTTTATACAATATATACACTGATAGATATTACTGATTCAAATGTATCTAGTCCAAAAATAAATGAAAAAAAGTTTTATCAAAGTCAGAACTTAAATACATTTATGCAAGTTATAGGATTGAGAACACAACCTATAATAAGTAGTATAGTAAAGCTAGAAACACAGGATACAGCAACCTATAACTTTGGTACAGGGTTTACTGGTAACCAAACTGTATGGGTATTAAAATTTGTTTCTGATACTGATCGTGCATGGTACAATAATGGAAGTTTTACATCATTATTGCTACAAGATTTTAATCTTATACCAATACATGACCAATTAGATGAAACAGTAACGATAGACGGAGACATCATAAACACTATTTCTGCAGATAAGCTCAATACTTACTTCAGTTTTAGTGAAAACATATAAATAGTACTATATGCTACGAAGGCATATATTTAGAAATCAGCTCTTTAAGAGATTATAATTAAATCGGATCGGATCGTTATTATGGCAATATCAAGACTAGAGCGTGAAAACCTAGAAGCACATGTAGACTTATGTGCAGAGAGGTATCGCGTGTTAGAAGAAAAATTTACGAGATTAGAAAATAAAGTCGACGATCTGGGAGATTCTATTAAAGCACTTTCAGACAAAGCTACCGCAGATAAGGTTTCTGGTAACAAATTAGTAATAGGTGCAGCTGCAACAGTTATTGCAGGATTGCTAAGTACTATTGTATTGTTACTACTTAATTTGCAAGGTATGCAGGCACTGGTACTATAATGATATTAAATGAATCATACAGTAACATTGTTACAGAAGCTAAAGTAGTTTATGCTCGCAGAGGCAAGAGTATTACCACTAAGTTTAGATGTACAGTAGGACCTAGAAAAGGCCGTGTTGTTGCATCTCCAGCGCAATGCAGTAAACCTATTGATTTAAAGAAGAGATTTGTTCTAAGAAAAACACGAGCAGCTAAAGGCTCGCGAATGATGAAAAAAGCACAACGTACAAAGCGAGTAAATCCGCAAAGCAAGATTATTCGACAATTAAACAAGGCGAGAAAATAATGGAACATGGAAGCATAATAGACACACTAGTTGATTTTTTACAAAATCAGAACATTAAAGCTGATCCAGAACTATTGTCAGCCTCTCTAAGAGAATTAAACTTTACACAAACACTTAGCTTAATTGATAAGCTAAAAGTTATGGATGTACAAGGCGTAACAGAATTATTAAATATAGACTACGATGCACCAGAGGTAGAAGAAGCATATGGAGCAGCAGGCACACAATTACCTTCAGCTGCATCTATTAAAGCACAAACAACAAACGACAAAAATAACCAACGTGATTTTAACAATAATCAACAAGATCAAACACGTGCAGGCACTAACAGCGGCGGACGTGCAGTAGCAGGTGGAAACAAACAACCTACTGGACAAGGCGCAGCAAGAAATGTTGGAGCAGATCCAGATGATGTACAACGTGGACAAAATGCACAATCAGCCGGACAAGCAACTGAACTAGCGAACAACAATGCAGCTGAAATCGAAAGATTAAAGCAACTTGCATTTGGGAGACGTTAATGAGATCAGTATTAGCACCAGGCGGCATCCCGACATTTGTAAACAAATTAGAACATAAGGTATACGAGTCTTGCAATGAAACAGTATATAAAGTAGATCTTTCAGAACGAGATGCATATATTATGCAGAGCCTAGTAAACAAGAACTTAGTTAAAAAAGTTGTTGAAGGCAAAAAAGTTTATTACACAAAAACAAGGAGTATGTAATGTCGTCGCCAGAAGTACGTGGAATGCAAGATATTTTAGACAAGCTGAATGCAGCTGCTGAAACACATCACAATAGCACACAAGTCAATGAATCAACAGAAGCTACAACACCTGTAGTACATACTGCAAATGTTTCTAAAAATGCAAAAGGTATGTACGATATACTAGCTAAACTAGAAGCCGCTACAAAAACAGCGGCAACAGAAGTTGCGTTAGAAGCAGAACATGATACTTCGTTAATAACTGCCGGTGCAGTTCGAAATCGTGTCACTGATTCAATTGATGTAGACGGAAATTACAAAATTCAACTAGTAGAAAAAAATGTAATCGAAGGAGTAAAGAAAAAGTTTTACAACATCGAAGATTCTACTGGTACAGTATTACATAAAGAATTAGCACTTTTTGAAAGTGCAATGGGCATCGTAAAAAACCTAATGTTTGATAAAGGTGAACATAAAATTGAAAAGATTGTTCAACTTGACGACCGTTATGCATCTAACTTACAAGAAGCAGCTATGTATAAACACAAGTCAATGACATTAACCGAAAGCTATAAGACAGATGTATATGTTGCAAAGCAAGGAAACGCAATGCATAAGCTACAATCTATCAAAAAACAGATCAAATCACTGCTCTAAGCATAAATACAATATAACAGAAAAATGGGGTTTCAAAATGGAATTACAACAATTGAAAGAAAACAAACTAACAACACTCAAGCGTGTGCTTGATGATGTGTTTAGTCTAAAGTTAGACTTTAATGCGCCTAGTACAAAACTAGAAGCAATGAAAGAGTCTACACAGAAAAAAATTACAAGTTTAAGAGAAAACGGTCAAGACGTTAGTAACAAAGACTTTCAAAAGCTACTATTAATTGCGGAAGGAATGGACATGGCAATAGAGAAAAAGAAGCTAGAAGAATCAGCTGATTTAGATCAAGCTGAAGTACTACTAGCTGCAAAACAAATGGCAGATGATTTACAAAAAATGGCTGAAAACTTGGCAAGTATGCAAGTTGAGGACTTAATGAGTATTCATAATGCAATGAAAGAACAAGTTGGAACAGCTGAAGCAGACGCATTTAATTCAAGTGCAGAAGCGGCAATTGGCGCGGCTCTAGATGCAGTTAAGTCTGCAAACGAGCAAGTTGGCAATGCAGTATTAACAGCACAAGGTATGGCACCTGAAACAACAGACATGGATATGCCAATGGGTGAACCAGAAGGCGACATGGATTTAGGTTTAGATGCACCAATGGACGAACCAGCAATGGATGATGATTTTGGCGGTGCTGATGCAGCAGACGTTGATTCAGATATTGACGGACGTGAGATGAAAGAAGATGCTTACTTATCAGCAGTGCGTACTATTAAAGAAGCACAAGCAGAAGGCAAGGTTTCTCCAGCTATTCTTAAGCAAGCATTTGCACAGTTAAAGAAGAAGTAAGAATGAGATACAACGATTTAATAAAGCACACTCTGATAGATTTATTGTCAGTAATGACAGCTGAGGGAGCAACTTCGTTATCGTTGGAAACATTAGAAAAAACGTTAGATGCACAAAACATGCACGTTGATGGACAGGAACTTAAACAACTACTTGACAGTATCCCCATTGTAAATACTGTTAAAGATGATGTAGTGTTCTTCAACAAAGATAGTGTTGACGCACCTGATAAGAAAACACAGGATAATACAGTTGCAAAACTGGCTAAGAAAAAAGTAGATAAAGAGATGAGCAAATGAATATAGGATTAAACGCAGCACAAGCTAGAGCCAAAAGTTCGCAAGACATGGTCGTTTTTAACGAATGTACTGCAATTATGAAAGCTATTATAACTACAAGTGCAACAGGCGTTTATGAAACATATGTTGCAGATGCTACTACAATGACTGAGTGTACACCTGGTACAATAAAAATTGGTACTGTAAATGCACCAACAGTCACAGTAGGACAGACGCTCATTATCAATTCAACTACAATTACACTAGGAACATCAGGTACAAACTTAAATGCTATTGTTGCAGATATAAATGATGCAGCAGTAACAGGTGTAACAGCATCTAAAGATGCTGGATATCTAGTGTTAAACATTGTACTTAGTGCTTCAGCTACATGGTCATATGAAATTGGCGCAGGAACAGCAAATGCAGGGCTAGGGTTTACAGATGGTATATATGTACCACCTACACCTACTAGCACAACGTATTTTAGTTCGTGGCAAGGAGCTGTTACAGATAGAGCTTTAGATAATCAAATGAACACAGTAATTAAATATTTTGGTAACTTAGGTTACAAACTAAACAGACTAACAAATTCTGCTACTGGAAAGACTTTCAGATGGCACGTATATTGGTAACATAACAGGAGAATACCACATGGCACACACGCTAACACATAAAGTATCAACAGAATTAGTAGATAGATCATCAGGAAAAATTGGCGATGACAATATAATAAGCCCCGAAGCTCAGGCAATACATGAAGCATATGTTGCTGAAAGCAAAATAACTTCAGTTGATGTATCAGACATGGTTAATGCAGAAGATGGCGAACCAGACACATTTACTCAAACAATTACTTTTGCTGATTCAGCGACATGTGATGCATATCTAGCAGAGATGGCAGCAATTGACGAAGTTTCAACAAGTGGTGCGTCACGTTCGGAGCAAGTAAGAGCCGACGTATAAGAAATGAAAGATCTCCAAGCATCAATTGACGCGGCAGCACGCTCTAAAATATGTGCCCGTAACTATAAGGACCAAGAAGTACCAGACGAATTAATAGAACACCTATTAAAAGTTGCTACCGGCGGTCCATATAAACAAGGTAGACGCTACTTTGATGTGTATGCTATTACAAATCCAGATAAGTGTAAAGAAATTTGGAATCCCCACACTGCAAGACCAGACGAAGCAAATAGAGTGCTAACAGTTGATCGAGTAAACAAAGATGGAACACCAGCTACTTTTATTGGTAATGCACAAGTGTTAGCACCAGTTTTATTTGTATTCATGCGATGCGACCCAACTCCAGAGTATCCAAAAGAAGATTTGTGGAACCCATCAGACCAAGACATGGCTGCAGAAAATGAAGTAAATGGAATGTTTGCAATTGGAACTGCTATGGGTATGTTAACATATGAAGCAAATAGACAAGGATTGCATACAGGTAATTGTTTCTGTTTTGAGCCTCGCCCTGTTACAGACCTAATGCAGAAATGGACTGGACGTACAATTAATCTTGGAAAAGCCTACCTATTAGTAGGTGCCGGTTATCCACAAGAAGAGTGGAAAGGCCCAGAAAATGCATTACAGATGCGCGAACATTCCATCGTAGAAGATCATTCATATCACACCAGACCAAGCGACCGAGAAGATCCACAGTATTACAGAATTACATAAATGTCAACTCCCTCTTTGAAAATAGCCTTTATAGGTTGCAGTCATTTTGCTGCACATGATGTTCCAGGTCAAGAAAAAAATAACTGGACATATCAATTTTACAAAAAATACCCACAACACCAATATAGAAACTATTCTAAAGGCGGACAAGGAATAGACCATTTCCAATGGCATTTACTTGATGCTAAAATATGGGGTGCTGATATTGTGTTTGTAAATAGAACATATATGGGAAGATGGGCCTTACAATTTGAAGCCAACGAACCAGCAGAGTTTGATTACCAAGTACAGTATTCAGAAGATAATTGGGAAGAAGTGTCGCCAATTTGGGATATAGCATGGGGCAGTGTAAATAGTGGTCCTTATATGTGTTGGGGGCGTAACACACTTCAAAGTACAGTTGAAACTACTGACATACAACGTTACTTTGAAAGTAACATAAACTTTTGGAAAGTTCAGCATACTAACCATGCAACACAACTTAGTTATGAGTTAAAATGGTATGGTAATTTACACAAGTTATATAATTTTGACCATCTATTTTTAATGGATTGGAATGCTCGCACACATTCATCCCCAAACCCAGAATTCAAAGGTGAACACTCTGATATTGAACCACTTAGTTCTACTACGTGGGATATTGCAGTTGAACAATTCTTTATGAAAAAACATAATGACGCTCATCCAGGTGTTACTCTAATCACGGACCCCAAACAAATACCTAATTGGTGCGTAAGCAAACATGACACTCATTTTGGACCAAATGCTAATTTATTATTACTTAATGAGTATATCCTTGCAAATCCTAAAGTAAAAAAAGCTCTAAATATCTAGTCAAATCACTTGACTTTATAAGTAATCAGTAGTATACTTATACTATGATAAACATTACTAAAAAGTACGATTACAAAGAACTTAACCGACAGACACAAGCTGACGGTAAACGCATGTATGAGAATCCATATGGCGACCCAGTTCCAAGTGTAACAACAATCCTAGGTGCAACACAACCAGCAGAAAAACGTCAAGCGTTAGCAAATTGGCGTAAACGTGTTGGTAAAGATGAAGCACAACGTATTACAACCACTGCAGCAAATCGCGGTACAGTTATGCACAATATATTAGAACATTGGGCATTAGGTGAATACGAAACATATAATCCTGGCAATAATATAATACACAGACAAGCCAAAGCAATGGCACAAGTTGTTGTGGATAATATTGAGAATGACATTGATGAAATTTGGGGTACAGAAGTTATGTTATGTGCAGCAAACTTATATGCAGGTACAACAGATTTAGTTGGAATGTATAAAGGTAAGCAAACTATCATGGACTTTAAACAGACTAATAAACCAAAGAAACGTGAATGGATTGACGATTACTTTTTACAAGGTGCAGCTTACGCTCTAGCACATAATGAGATGTATGAAACAAAAATTGAGAACATTGCTATCTTTATGTGCAGTGGAGATTGCGAATGGCAACTGTTTGAATCAACTGCCGAAGAGTTTCCATATTGGGCTACACAGTGGGCCAAGCGATTAGAGAAGTTTTATGGCATGTCTGCATAAATACAGTATATAGAAAACGAGGAATTATCAGATGGCAACAACTAAAGTATCGCAGATTATAATTAAAAAAGACATATTGTCAAATTTGCCAGTATTAGCCGCAGGCGAATTTATGCTTGCAAAAGATGAACAACGACTTTTCCTAGGACAAGAACCAATTATTGTAGCTGGAAATCTAGTAGGAACAAGCACTACCACAGCAACAGTAAAATTTAGTGTTAAAGAAGTTGGTGTTGTTAAAGAATTAGATCTAGATGCTATAAGTGAATTTTCCATTGTTGTGTACGATAGTGTAGCTGATACTACAGCTGCTGCTATTCCAGCATCAAGCGTTACAATAAATGATTCAGTACTTGTTTTTAATCATGGACTCAGCAGAGCATCAGTAGTAGGTGACACATTCACATTACAATACAATAAAGAAATAATGTCTTATGCTGGTGAAGCAGCAGGCAGCAACAAATTATATTCTACTGCATTTACCAACAGTGGTGGTGCAATTGAAACAACAGGTATAGACTTTGAAAGTACTACTAAGAATTCAATAACTATAGACTACACACTATTTAAATTAGTGTCTAGCGTATTGGATAAAGTACGTAAAGGTACATTAAATATACTTATTATGGGTAGCACAGTTAGTCACATTGAAGATAGTTACATCGGCGACAGTGAATTAGATGATGTTGATTTTTCAATATCAAACAGCGGCACTACATTTACGTTAAACTTTAAGACAGCGACCACAACACAATTAAATTTCGATTACACACAAATTTCTACTCAAAATTCATAAGGTAACATAATAATGCATGAATTTTGGCAGAGTTCGCCTAAACAACGACTGAGTGTGTGGAGACAGTTTCGCAAAAGTTTAGCTGAAATGGAATACACAGAAAGACTACAAGCAATCGTAGACTTTTGGAAGATGGCACCAATATCTAGTATGCACACAGATATATATGATGCTAGTACATGGCCCGCTCCTTGGGAATTTGTTTGGGAGGGACGTTATGATGAGAATAACATAGCTTTAGGAATGGCGTATACATTACACCTAGAAGGTTATGCAGAATGTGAAATTTTACTAGTACAAAACTCAAAAAAAAGTTACATTTCTTTAATAGTTTTGGTAGACAAATTGCATATTCTAAACTATAATTATGGTATAGTAAATAGTGTAGACGACATCGATGTCAATACAAGAATAGTAGAAAAAACAAAGGTTATTGAGTTAACTTGATACTTTACGCCTCAAGTGTTGTTGTAAATAACTTAATAACTAACTAAAGAATGGATGGGAAATGACAAATAATATTGCGGTTACAAAGAGAGATCAAACTAAAGAGGTACTTGATCTAGAAAAAATGCACAAGGTAGTTTATTATGCTTGTGAAGGAATTACAGGCGTTAGTCCAAGTGAAGTAGAGATTAGAAGTCATATCTCCTTTTACGAGGGCATTGAAACTGCAAAAGTTCAAGAAACATTAATCAAAGCAGCCGCAGACCTTATTAGTGAAGAAACACCAAACTATCAATGGGTAGCAGGACGATTAATTAACTATCACTTGCGTAAAGAAGTGTATGGTAAATTTGAACCATGTTGTCTTAATGAAATTGCAAAACGTAATGTAGAATTAGGTTATTACGATAAGAATTTTTTTGCCGTTTATAGTCCAGAAGAAGTATTCCAACTTGACAGTTATATTAGACACGAACGTGATGAAAATATTGCGTTTGCAGGTATGGAACAATTCCGTGGAAAGTACTTAGTACAAAATAGAGTAACAGGCGCAATATACGAAACACCACAAATAGCATACATGATGATTTCAGCAACATTGTTTGCTACCTATCCACACAAAACAAGAATGAAATATGTAAAGGATTTTTATGACGCTATTAGTAATTTCGATATTAGTTTACCTACTCCTATCATGGCCGGACTCCGTACACCGCAACGTCAATTCTCTAGTTGTGTTCTTATTGAGACCGACGATAGTCTTGATAGTATTAATGCTACTTCTAGTGCTATTGTAAAGTATGTAAGTCAAAAAGCAGGCATCGGTATTGGCGCTGGAAGTATTCGTGCTATTAACTCCCCTATTAGAAACGGTGATGCATCACACACTGGTGTTATCCCATTTTTTAAAATGTTTCAAAGTGCAGTTAAGTCTTGTAGCCAAGGCGGTGTACGTGGCGGAGCAGCAACATTGCATTACCCAATTTGGCATTTAGAAGTAGAAGATTTACTTGTGCTAAAAAACAATAAAGGCACAGAAGACAACCGTGTACGTCACTTAGATTATAGTGTACAATTTAATAAACTGATGTACGAACGTTTGCTTTCAGGTGGAAACATTACATTATTCTCACCAGCAGATGTACCTGGATTATATGATGCATTTTTTAACGATCAAGACGAATTTAAACGTTTATACGAAACAGCAGAACGTAATACGCACATACGCAAAAAGACAGTTACAGCAATTGAGCTTATTAGTAACTTTATGGAAGAACGCAAAAACACAGGTCGTGTTTATCTACAAAACGTGGATCATGCAAATACACACAGTAGCTTTAAAGAAGATACATCACCAATTAAAATGAGTAACTTGTGTCAAGAAATTACATTACCCACTAAACCATTAAGTGATTTTAATGATCCAGATGGAGAGATTTCGTTATGTACATTAGCTGCGGTTAATTGGGGCAATATTAAATCACCAAAAGACTTTGAACGTGTAGGCAGACTGGCAGTACGTGCATTAGATGAATTATTAGATTACCAGAACTATCCAGTTGTAGCCGCAGAGCGTTCAACAATGAAACGCCGTCCATTAGGTGTTGGCATTATTAACTTTGCATATTGGTTAGCTAAAAACGACCTAAACTATCAAGATATTGATACAGCAGGACTTACACTAGTTGACGAATGGGCAGAAGCATGGAGTTATTACCTTATTAAAGCAAGTGCAGATCTTGCAATAGAAAAAGGTACTATTAGCGGTAACGAAGAAACAAAGTATGGACAAGGTATTACACCTAACCAAACATATAAAAAAGAAGTAGACGAGCTTGTTAAACATAAAGAACGCCAGGATTGGAAAGGATTGCGTAAGCAACTTAAAGAAACTGGTGTACGTAACAGTACGTTAATGGCACTTATGCCTGCAGAAACATCAGCACAGATTAGTAATAGTACAAATGGTATTGAACCACCACGTAGCCTTGTTAGTGTTAAACAATCAAAGCACGGAGTACTAAAGCAAGTAGTTCCTGAGTATAGACGTTTGCAAAATAAATATGATTTACTATGGGACCAGAAGTCTCCAGAGGGATATCTAAAAATTGTAGCAATATTACAAAAGTATGTCGATCAAGGCATCAGTGTTAATACAAGTTACAATCCACAGTTTTTCGAAGATGAGAAGATACCAATGTCTGTAATGATTCAACACTTGTTGATGTTTTACAAATATGGCGGTAAACAATTGTATTACTTTAATACATTTGACGGACAAGGCGAACTAGATATTAACAAATTAAACGAAGAACAACTAGCACCCGGAGACCTCGATGATGAGGACTGCGATAGCTGCAAAATATAAAAGGTAGTAACAAAATGAGCTCAGTATTCAATTCTGATAACAAAACAGATCACACCAAAGCATTGGCATTTTTAGACCCAGCTGGCGGTGTAGCTATTCAGCGTTATGATATGTTAAAGTATAAACAATTTGATAAACTAACTGATAAACAGTTGGGTTTCTTTTGGCGTCCCGAAGAAGTAGATGTCACTAAAGATAGTAACGACTTTAAAAAACTAACAGACCACGAACAACATATCTTTACAAGTAATCTTAAAAGACAGATTCTATTAGACAGTGTACAAGGCAGAGCACCAGCAGAAGCATTTGGACCACTGGTATGTCTTCCAGAAATTGAAGCGTGGATTCAAACTTGGACATTTAGTGAAACAATTCACTCACGTAGTTACACACATATTATTCGTAACATTTATTCAGACCCAAGTAAAGTGTTTGATGGCATGCTAGACATTGCAGAAATTGCAGATTGTGCTGGAGATATTTCAGAATGTTATGACCAACTAATTGATATTGCATCATACTATAATCTATTAGGCGAAGGCAAACATACAGTAAACGGCAAGAAAGTTATTGTTGACAAGTACGAAATTAAAAAGCTATTGTACAAAACACTAATGAGTGTTAACATCTTAGAAGGCGTGCGTTTTTACGTATCCTTTGCATGTAGTTGGGCGTTTGCTGAACTTAAAAAGATGGAAGGCAATGCTAAAATTATTAAACTAATTGCACGTGATGAAAACTTGCACTTAGCATTTACGCAATCATTACTAAAGATCCTCCCTAAAGACGATCCTGATTATATTAAGATTGCAAAAGAAACAGAAGCTGATTGTATTAAAATGTTTGTAGATGCAGTAGATCAAGAAAAAGCATGGGCTGAATATCTATTTAAAGATGGCAGTATGATTGGATTAAACACTCAGCTACTAAGTGATTATATTGAATGGATCGCATCAAAGCGTATGACAGCGGTAGGACTAAAATCGCCATACAGTGTATCACAAGCAAACCCACTACCATGGACACAGAAATGGATCTCAGGTGCAGAAGTACAAGTAGCACCACAAGAAACAGAGATTAGTTCTTACATTATTGGCGGTGTTAAACAAGACGTGTCGGAAGACTCATTTAAAGGATATAGTTTATGATTGAAATTTATGGAAAGCCACAATGTCCATTTTGTGATAGTGCAAAAGCATTGTGTGAATCGAGAAGTTTAGAGTATACATACAAGCAACTTGGTGTAGACTTTAGCCGTGAGGAAGTTCTAGAATTGTTCCCCGGAGCAAGAACATTCCCACAAATAAAAGTAGGAGGCACTAGTATTGGCGGATTCGACAAACTAGGCACATACTTAGAAGAAACTAACTATAACGGAACAGGACATACATTATGATAATTGAAACACCATACAAAGTAAGTGACATAGTAAGCATTAAACTTAACAGCGGCGAAGAAATGATTGCTCGCTTAGATGAAGAAACTGCAGATCACTTAGTTTTAAATAAGCCACTTATTTTAGTAGCGGCAGAAACAGGTGTAGGCCTTGCGCCATTCATGTTTACTATTGGACCAGATGCAAAGGTGCGTTTGAGGCTAAATAGTATTATGTGCGTAGTTAAGTCAGCGAAGGACGCTGGTGATACGTATATTCAACAAACAACAGGTTTAACACTAGCAAAAGCATAATGAGTGGAGTTCATCGAAATACTGATAGTCGAGCGTGTGGGGCAACCACAGGCGTAACTGGGCAATCTTCTGTATACGTAAACAATAAAAAAGTTAGCGTAAATGGAGACCCCAACAGTCACGGTGGCGGCTCACTTAATGCATCATGTAACAAAGTTTATGCAGAAGGCATAGAAGTTGTTGTAGAAGGCAACTCTGCTAGTCCAGATGCACTTTGTCCAATTCCAGGAGGCTCACATTGCAGTCCATCTGCAACTGGTGCAAGTACTGATACATATATAGGCGGATAACATGGCTGATTTTGCAACAGCATCTAATTACTTAAAAAATACTAATGTTGATTTAATCACAAGTACTACAGTTGATGTAGGCACAGGTGAAGTAAATCACACTTCAACTAGTTTTAGTTTAAGAGAAATTATTTGTAGTTTGCTCGGCGGTAACGGAATTAAACTTCCTAACTTACAGTTGTGTTTAAAAATTAACATTGGTAGATTACTTGGTATTTCAGGCATCCCACCAGAGTTATATAAAGCGTTACAAGATGCAGAAGAAGCACTTGATGAATTTATTGCACATACAAACATTGATAATGTATTAGCCAGGCTTAATGCCGCTATTGCAGAGTTTGCTGCAATTGCTAATATGATTAACTTTTGTGGAACTCCTGTTAATCCTAAGCCTATTCCAAATGTACTTAAAGATATGTTTGGATCATATTTAGGCACAGGCAAAGATTTACTTGATAAATTAGGTACTATGCTAGACAGCGACATCGGTGGCTGTTCATCAGGATCTGGTGTTAATTTAGGTATTTTCCAAGGTGGAATACTTAGTGACTTAGATGATATAATTTCTCAATTTGGAAGTATTGCAGCCGCACCAGCTAACACACTTGCTTCTTTAACCAACGAACTAAACGCATTTTCACAAGATATGAAAAACTTAGTTAAGTTTGAGAATAACTTTAGTGGAACAAATTCAAATGGCGGAAGTCAGTTTGAAACTGGTACAGCTAGTACACATACTGGTGTAGGAGTTGCAATAGATACAAGTACACTTACATTAGCACATGCACAACAAATTGCAAATGGTTTAAAATCTTCATATAGCAGTTTAAGTGCATATGAAGTAGATGCAAGCGGAAACAACATCTTCCACTATCTATTAGAACCAAAAATGTTAGGGCAAATTTCACAAACAGACTTGCCAACAGACGCAACAACAGACAGAACTGCCAATTATGACTATTGTGGAGTTATTGAGAGTTATACGGCTTCACCTACTAATACAGTAGCAAAAAGTCAAGGATCACCAACACAAGTATCTACACAACCTGGTATTACTGGGTTAGCCGAAGCAGGTACAGTAAGTAACAGTCCACCAAATACAACAACAAATTTAACTAATCCTAACCCAATGGTAAGGAAAACAGTTCCTAGTACGACTATAGGCAAACCAGGTGATAAAAAAGGCGATATTGCATCTGATGCAACACACATATACATTGCCAACACAGATTATGACGGATCTACGGCAATTTGGGTAAGATCTGCAGTCGATCAGAGCTGGGTATAAAAAAACCAAAAAAACAAGACATTTCGGTTGACAAAAGACTATCTTACTGTTATATTATATATAATTGGATTAAAAAGGTATTACCGGTATTAATATGAGAGCAACAATATATCAAGACGGAGTTAAGCGAATCAATGCAAAAATTGAAGTTCCGCTTAGTGACGAAGACGTAGGAGATTATATTCTTAGCGCCCTAATTGGTGAATCTATAGATTTGAAACGCCTACAAACAATGAACAAACGCCAACTGTTACATCTTGCAAAAGAAGAGATTAAAACGTTTGGTACTGAAAATCCACGAAGGCGAGTTAACGGAATTGACAATGACACACAAGTTATTGTTAAAAACTATGTGAAACAAATGTTTCCAGAATTACAATAAACAGGAGATTATTATGAACAAGATTAAATATTTTATTATAGCGACAGCCATTTTTTTAGCTAACTCAGCAATTGCTGCTCAATTTGAAGTAGATGCAGTGGTAGTTAAAGTTGTACCACAGTATTCAGAAATACGAGTGAATACGCCTATTAGAACATGTAATATTGTGGAAGTTCCAATTTATGGTAATACTGGTAAAGCACAAACCGGAGAAGTACTAGGCGGCGCAATCATTGGTGGTATTTTAGGTAATCAAGTTGGTGGCGGCAAAGGTAAAGATGCTGCAACTATACTAGGTGCAATTTTAGGTGCAGACTTTGCCAATAAAAAAGGTGGACAACAAACCATAGTTGGATACAAACAAGTAGAACAATGTGAAATTAGAAACAGCATAACTACAGAAGCAGGTCCTACAACATACAAGGTAACAGTTAAAATGCCAGGTATGTCAAGTAGACAAAACGAAAGAAGTGCATTGCACACTTTCATAAGTGACAGAAAATACTTACGCGGCGAAGAAGTTTTTGTAACTGTTAATTATACAGTCACAAAAATATATAGATAAATAAAAAGTAGAAGAAATTAGCCGGTATAGCTCAGTCGGTAGAGCAACTGATTTGTAATCAGTAGGTCACGTGTTCGAATCATGTTACCGGCACCATTAACAATAATAAAGAAAAGGCGACTAGGACTGCCGGGCTGCAAAATGCCTAAATAGGAAATACAAAAGAGAAGTAATACCAGTAAAAATTTTAAACAGTCATGGGGCTGTAGCTCAGCTGGGAGAGCGCCTGGTTTGCATCCAGGAGGTCAGGAGTTCGATCCTCCTCTGCTCCACCATTAAAACTGAGCCTTCATCTTAAACGGTGAGGGCTTTTTACTATAAGGAATAGTATGATATCAGTGTACCAAACAGTCAATGCACATGCACCAGCAATACACTGGTGGTTAGCAACTGACTCACGTTTTGGCCCACAACTATATCAAGGATATAATCCTAAACCTGATACTGCATCTAATCGTATCGTAGAAGAATTGCGGTTTAGTAAACACTTTCACCCAGATAATTTAGATGAAGCATTATATAATGTACATCAAGAATCATTGCGACAAATGGAAAACGGTTCTACTAATGATATGAATCAAGTTGATTGTACATCTGATTACTTTGAACATACTAAAGATTTATATGAGTATCCTGTGTGGAGTAATTATTTTGGTTGCACCCAAGATCCACTCGGCATACCAATGAGTGATAAACTTATAATAGCAAAGTCTACTGTTGAAGAAAGTGCAATGTTTTATATAACACAATATGCATTTAATAAACTTGATCTAAATGATATAGAATATCACAGCCAGGTCTGGTGGGAAGATCATATGTTATTAAATGAAACTGATATAGGTAAATGGAAAGAAATATGGTATAGAGATTATCATAATCAATGCATACAAGATTTTAAAGACGGTAAGTTACAATACATGTGGCAATTAAATTTTGCACATTGGGATTTAGAAAAAGCATTAAGAGTATACAACCGTGAAAGTTTTGAACTAGATTATTCGTGGAATAGACTAGTCAAAGAAAAACACGATCCCGAAGATATTACTGCACAAAATAGGTGTATTCAAAATTTAAAAGGTGATCACTTAGTAGTTGATATAAATTGGTTTGAAAACACTGATGTTATACTCGATTATATTGGTGTAAGCAACAGCGATATATTAATTCAATCGGCTGCATTGTATAAGCAGAGATTGACTAAAGTTATGCAATTATACAAAGATTTGATATTGACATCATCTAATTAATATGTTATTATAATAGCAATTAATAACAACAGAAAAGTAAAATAAAATGAAAAGAACTTTTATAAAAAGTAAGATACACAGAGCAAAAGTAACAGGCGCAGATTTAAATTACGTAGGCTCTATAAGCATATGTCCAAAGTTAATGGAAGCGGCAGACATGTTAGAATACGAGTTTGTGCATGTAAACAATTTATCAAACGGAGACCATTGGGAAACATATGTTATTCCAGGCGGCCCAGGAGAGATTACATTAAACGGTCCACCAGCTAGACATTTTGAGAAAGATGATTTAGTAGTAATAATGACTATAGCAGAAATGGAAGCAGGACAAACCGAAACACACAGAACTGTTTTAGTAGATAGTGACAACAACTACACAGATACCATAACAGGTAAATTTGGATTTAAAGATACAAGGGAGAAAATTAATGTCTGAACTAATGAGCAAAAAGCTCAAGGATAGCTATGAAAATGGATTCGATAACACAAAAGGATCAAAGGAAATCTTTGGAACATGGACTACATACGAAGAAGATATTAATGCAGGACAATGGCTTGCTCCTGTTAAAGTAGCTGCATATGTTCAGCACAACTTTAATCCTAGTGTTAGCATTGGTGATATTGCGTGTGGAACTGGATTAGTTGCAAAACTATTAAAACCAGGCTTTTACACTAACATTGATGGATATGATATTACAGTAGAGTTCTTAGAAAAAGCAAAAGAACATTATAACAATACAGCATACAATGACATTTGTGCAGAAGCATTGCCTAAACAATACGAGGTAGTTACTGCAAGTGGAGTATTTGCACCAGGTCACCTAAGTGCATTGCCAAGTAAAAACATTGCAGATAGTTTGCTTCCAGGCGGAACATTTGTTATGAGTAATCCTAGTAACGCACACGGACACGCATTAATCCCATCAGACTATTCATACATGGAAACAGGCGGATGGAATGCACAACAAGATCTTGTAATGATTTATGAATCAGATCCATATCCAAGCCTATTACATAATGGACACCAGCACTATCACAGAGTACGTGCATGGAAACGAGCCTAGTTCACAATAACTAAATATATGTATAGTATTACTATTGCACTAGGAACAGCTCAATGAGACCTTTTTATTTACTTCCCAAAAACAACAGCCCTGCATTATCTGATAAGTATAGGATACTTACATACGAACAGCTTATTGCTGAAGTGTTAGCATGTAAGAAAATTTTAAATGCTAGCGGCTATACCAAAGACCATAGAATTGCTATTCAAGGTATTAACAGAGTAGAAACATGGATTTGGATGATTGCAGCATCGTTTGATGGTTCAGGAACAACACTTCCATGGAAAGCATCTGAGTACACAGAAAATGCAAGACTAAAGAAAAATAATGCTAATGCAGTTGTTAGGTTAAACCATAATGGTACATTAAATAAAATTGATCACAAACACTTTGAAAAGTCAGTAACACAAGAAAAAGAATATATGTGTCAATACTCATCAGGCACAACTAATCGATATGGTATTCCAACATGTTATAGTGGAGTGTACGAAGTAGATGAAAGTAATTGGGGCGGTGATGGTCGACAAGCAATATCATATAGAATCAAAGGCAATCCAGATTTTGCTAATCCTGTAACTAATAGATTTATTAATATTATGCAACCATATATTCCATGGTCGCAAGATCTTACATATCATACACTGTTAATGGGTGGTTGGGTACATGTTATTAACGATCCAGCAGAATTTGATGATGCATGTAAGTATCAAGATCCCACATGGCTTATTGGATTTCCATTGTCATTGCAAAAAGTTATAGATGCAAACAAAGGCGGACATAAGTTTAACACACTAGAATTTACAGGTGGTATTGTAACTACTAAGCAACAAGAAGATTGGCAAGAGTTTTTTAATCCAGATCAATACATGAATGTATATGGCGAAGGTAGTGTCGGTACGTATTGTGTTAACTTTGCTAAAAAAGGCGAAGATATTAGACACGTTGGAAATCCACTAGACTGGTTTGTTCATTCAGGCGGTGAGATGCGGATTGGTGAAAAAGGAACTGTTGAAGTACGTGGACAGAATACACCCGGTGACGAATGGTGGGATTCAGATGACTTAGGAGAGATAACACCAGAAGGTAACTTTAATATTATTGGTCGTGCAAACGAAGTAATTATTAGCAGAGGTGGAGCAAATATCTTTCCATATGAGATTGCAGAATTTATTGGAAAGCATCCAAAAGTTAATGATTGTTATTTGTATAAGATACTAGTAGATGACGAACGTGGGGAAATGCCAGGATGTGTTTATAGTGGTGAGGTAAGCCCTGAACATTTTCATACTTATGTAAAAAGCAAAATTGAAGGATATCAAGTACCAGTTAAGTTTACAAGACTTAGTGATACGGTGCCTATGCTACTACAAAGTAAGGGTGATAAGTTTCAAGCACCTAAAATTAATTTATTCTTTATGAATGAAACTCTACAAGAAAATAGCGAGTGGATTGTTGATGAATACGAAACTTAATGTCTATCTAGCACAGTTTAGTTTAACTATAACTCCTGGTAACATGATCTTCATGCCGTATGCAGTATCAAGTGTTTGGAGTTATGCACAGACTCACGATGATATTAAGAACAATTATGAAATGAAAGAAGTATTCTTTGAGAAGATACCACCAAAGGATGTAGTAAAAAGTTTAGATAATCCTAAGATATTTGCATTTGGTTGCTATATTTGGAATTGCAATTACACAGACGAAGTTGCAAAACTAGTTAAAGAAAAGTTTCCAGAGTGTTTGATAATGTATGGCGGCCCACAGATACCAATAACAGCACATGACGCTTGGTGGGATGAACATCCTTATGTAGATGTTGTTATATATTACGAAGGTGAGAAACGTTTTACTAGAGTACTACAATGTAGCTCTAAAGAAGAAATGTCAATGATACCAAATGTAAGTGTTAACTTTGATGGTGAATGGACGTTTAACTTAGATACTAAAGCAGTTGGCAAAGACAGAATAAAAGACCTTGAGTCAATCCCATCTCCGTATTTGCTAGGAATGTTTCCTAACCCAAAACAAAATTGGATACCTATTATGGAAACTACAAGAGGTTGTCCATATGCATGTACGTTTTGTGACTTGGGAGCGTTAAATCATAACAAAGTTTACAAAACTGAATTGGGCAGAGTACAAGAAGAACTTGATTGGTTAGTTGAAAACAAACTAGGAAGTTTCTATTATGTTGATAACAACTTTGGATTGTTTAAAGAAAGAGATGATACTATTGTTGATATGGTTATTGCAAGCAAAGAAAAACATGGATATCCAAAGAGTTTCTTTGTTAACTGGGCTAAGAATCATAAAGAAGAATTTATTAAGATGGCAAAGAAACTGTATGATGCAGACTTGCTACAATCACTTACATTAAGTTTACAGACTAGAAACGAAGAAGCACTAGAAATTATTAAACGTAAGACCATGAACATTAACGATATTGGGTTTTATACTAATATGTGTAAAGAAGTTGGACTACCTTATAGTACAGAATTAATGCTTGGTAATCCAGGTGAGACTGTTGATAGTTGGAAAGATGGATATATAGAAGTAGTTGCTGATGGTATCAGTTGCGACATATATGCAGTTGCATTATTACCTGGTGCAGAATTAGCATCAGAGAAAAGTCTTAAAGAGTATGAAATAGAATTTGAACCAGTTCAGTTTCCTGGTGTAGCAAATCCAAAGTATCGTGAAGTTAGAGAATGGATGAATCAAATTGTATCTACTAAGTGGATGAATAGAAATGAAATGCGTGAGATGTTTGAATGGACGTGGTGTGCTAGATTAGGACACGAGTTTAACTTTACACGTGAGTTGGCCATATATTGTGAAAAACATGGGATTGCAACATTACGTGAATTTTATGACAGCTTCTATGAATATATAAAAAGCACAGATGGTATATTGCATCAAGCATATGTAGATCATCTACTGTTTAGAACTGAAAAATACGAATACACTCTTGCAATGAAGAATATAGGATTCAGAGATCAATTAAGTTTAGACGATAGAGAACTTGTGTATCAAGACATTAAAACATTTGCTAAACAGTATAACTTATCCAAAGAATTATTAAAATACAATGATGCTAAAATGTTTAGAGGAGATGTAAATTATCCTTGGAGAGTGAAGTTTGATTATGACTTTGTTAATGACAAGGAAGAAGAAGTTGAAATTGAGTTTATTGAAACCGGACATGGTAGAGCAACGTCAACAAGAGATAACTTATTAGTTGGTGCAGGAGCAGTTGACGACGAATACAAACATAAAAAGAGAATGGTATGCACACGGACGGATGGAATAGTAGTAAATACATAATAGAACTACCACAGGTAGAGTTTAATCCTAACGAGTTCTTAAATGTAGTACAAGAATATAAGTTTGAGCATTATGTTAATGCTTATGGAAAGCCAACACCTCAACAAGTGTGTTACGATCCTAATGTAGCAAACGAATCAATTGTGCAACATTATCTTAATGTATTTAAAGACTTTGATATTAGATTAGACCCACCAACAGATAATCACGAACACGGAACTGGATTAAATGGATGGTCATTAATAAAAAGTGATATGAGTGAAAAAGGATTAGCATGTCACATAGATGCTAAACGTCCAGCTTGTATAACATTTCCATTAACGTTCCCACAAACATTAAATCTACACGAATCAAAAAATTCAGAAATACTGTATACATATACATACAACCCAGTTATTATGATACTTAACTCTGGAAGTAAATGGCATTCAGTTAATAAGACACCAGAGCCTAGGTGGCAGTTTCAATTAGACTGTTGGAACACTTGGGAAGAAATACACGAGCTAGTTAAAACTTTATGAATCCAGTAATTGTAATTAATGTAAATATGGCATCTAAAGGTCACCAAATTGGTAGGCTTATAGCAAGTTGCGACAATGTTACTTGGTATGATCATCCAGGTAATGGAAACACTCCTTGGGAGCCGTGTAATAATATATTAAATTCAGAGCTTAGTCACTTTCATTACGATAGGCGTTTTGCAGATAACAGCACCATACCACCAGTGTTGGATTACAGCAGGCGTAGTGGATTACCAGAGCGTCCTGTTATAGAATATAAAGATAGATTGCTAACGTATGTAACACATAGTGATTTAGATGAGTCACGCAACTACTTTAATGGAAAACATCTTGTAGTACTACACAAAGATTTAGAAAGATTTATGAATACATCATCTAAGTTTAAAGTAGGTAAAACAAAAAGGCTTATTAGTGAACTATATACAGACCAACAAATAATAGAAATGTTAGATAACACTTTACTAAACTACGAAACAAATACAACACCAGATGATTTTGTTATTGAGTCCATAGACGATTTGCTAGACATAGATATTTTTAAAGAAATGTGTAGTAAGTTTGATCTACAGTTTAATGAAACTAGGTACAATAAGGTAAAGGACTTTTTAGCAAAATGAAAATAGTACCAATCACAGATGAGTTATTACCTGAGTTACACGTTTTTTGTGACAAAGCAAAGGAACTAGGTTACCAAAATAATATTAGTCCAAAAGCTATGAAGTATGACTGGTGTAAAGAACAAGGCGAATACTTTTGTGCTATTGTAGATGATGAAATTGTAGCAGTAGCAGGATGTCACCCATTACCAGAAGTAGGACCCAATGCATGGCGCATAATGTTTAGAGGATGCGAGTTACCACATAACGATAGTTTTAAAGGACTAGGCAAAGGTGATTGGAACAGTATTACACAACGTGAAATGATTCCAAAGTTTATTGAATGGATTCCATCAGATGAAATATATATAACAACTAACATTGATCACGAACATTCAAATGGTAAAGCATCACGTAATCATAGACTAATGGGGTTGCTTGCAAAGCAAGGAATACTTGACAAACACTCGGATATCATGCTATACTATACATTGCAAACTGTTTGGCGGCTAAATATACTTGAGTATACAACACGTAGAAACAGATTGAGAGGGAAATATGTACTTTAATCGAAAACATTTACAAGAGGCAAAACAAAAAGCAGGCAGACCTGATGCAGGATATTGGTGGCACTTTAAACTTGCTATCAGCGAATTCTTCTTCTTATTGGGAGTTACATTAGGAAGCCTAGTACATGCAGTGTGTCCATGGGTACTAGATTTTAAATTATTAGAATGGCGAATTGCCAGGCTAAAACAACTTAAAAAGAAACTACCAGATGACCCACAACTTAAAAAGGTACACTTTGATGACTAATGTATTAGATTTAATAGCATATAGAGATGGTGAATACAAACCATTGCGAGAAATTGGCCCTAGTATATTAGATTTTGGATTTATTCATTGTGATGCTACATATGATGTTATGCCTGTTTATAATGGCAAAGCATTTTGTTATGATAGACATTCAACAAGATTTGAAAACAGTGCAAAACGTTATGGACTAGAGTTGCCAGATGTAGATAGATTAGCTATTGTTAAAGAACTTAAAAAACTAAATGATGTTACAAACGCATTTGTTTGGTTTCTTGTATGGAGAGGCGCACCACCAAGTGGCAATCCACGAGATATAGAAAACTGTCCAATACATTTTGCTATGTACATAAAGCCAAGTTATCCAATTGC
>TARA_R110001606_G_scaffold3642_30_pt1 | contig 33341 bp, 33 predicted proteins | sample TARA_R110001606 | Tara Oceans TARA_R110001606 (sample SAMEA4398315) | marine metagenome | biome: Polar Biome; feature: [SRF] surface water layer (ENVO:00010504); material: water (ENVO:00002006), including particulate matter (ENVO:01000060) such as... | depth 5 m
CTGCCGCGATCATCCGCCGCGCCGAGGTCAGTGTCTTGGCGCTTGAGGTGCAGGCGGTCGAGATGCTCATCGCCAGCCCTTCGAGGCCGAAATAGCTGCGAGCAAAGAGCGCAAGGGAGGCATTGTCCTGCCGGTCATAGTCAAAACCGTCCGGAAACGTCCCTGTCTTCACCTTCTCGGCGATACCGGATTCGTTATCGCTGATCCCCGATGTGCTGGTCCCGAGGACGACCGCCACTCTTTTTGCGCCGTAAGTCTCGATAGCGGCGCGGATATCGGGCTCGATCTCCTGCAACGCCGCGAGCAGCATGCGGTTGTTGCGGCTGTCATATTTTTTAAGGTTGTCCGGAATCTCGGGGAGCGGCGCCGTGACCTTGCCGACCATCACCTCCTGCTCCGTGAGGAAGCCCGTCGCCGGTTTCATGCCCGAACTGTCCCCCGCGAACAGCGCCGCGCCGACCGCGGCCTTGCGGGCACCGAGCGGGTTGATCAGCCCGAGGGCGTTGAGATACACCGTCGTCATTCGGTCAACTCGTAGGAAATGATCGTCATGTCATAGTCGTTCGACGGATCGCGAATTTGAACCGTTTCATTCCACGCATTCTCCCGGCTGCCCTGATAGGTGATGTCCAGTTCCTCCGCCCGGTCCGCGACCTTTTCCTGCATCGGGTCATCGACGGGCCAGTAGGTCGCGACAATGACTTTTAGAATATCGACCGCGTCAAGGTCCGCCGAAATCCACTCCGCCTTGCCCGCGCGCACGCCTGTTTCGTCCCAGAGAATATCAAAGGCGCGCCGTCCGAGCGAGTCCAGTCCGACAAGCAGCAGCTTTTCCTCGGTCAGGCTCAGGCGGATTTGCAACGCGAAGGGTTTTTCGCCGTACTGGCCGTTCAGGATCTGCACAACCTCACGCGGTTGTGCGTCAGGCAACGTCCACGGCGTTTCGCCGATATCCTCCGATCGGCCGGTGGCGCAGGCGGCCAGCAGGAATATCAGCAGGAAGGCGATCGATCTTAAGAACATTGCAGGGCCACCAGATCCAGATACCGCCGCCCCTGCTTGACGAAGGGATTCTCGTCATCCCAGGCATAACCCGCCAGGATGGAGACGATCATCCCCTTGATCGGATTGCCGTCGCTCGGCGGGTTGAAGATGATTTCCTGCAGGTCGCCGCGGTACCAGGCCTCGACAAAGACGCGGAAGCAATCGACACCCTTTTGCAGGGGAGCCGCGAAATCCTGCTCCCAGTCGACATCTTCCCCGTTCAATTGCCGCATCAGCGGATCAACCAGCAGGTCGGCGGACTTGAAGGCCACCGTCACGCCCGAGGAAAATACCGGATCGAGGAATTCCCCGGCATTGCCGAGAAGCGCATATTGCGGCCCGGCGAGTTTGCTGACTTTCGTCGAATAGCCGGATATCTCTGATGCGGGGCGCAATTCCTTTGCGCCTTTCAACAATCCTCCCATTTCCGCCGACTGGTTGATCACCGCCCAGAGCTTGTCCGATGGGCTGCCCTCAAATTCAGCAAGGCGCTCCGGCGGGATGACAACCCCGATGGAGGATTTCCCGCCCGAGAACGGGATCAACCAGTACCATATATCGCGGCATTCCGGATGCACCGAGATCAGGATCTTGTTGCGATCGAAATCGCGCCCTTCCAGCTTGTCCGCGACATGGGTGAAAAGCGCATGGCGCACCGGAAACTCCGACGGCGCATCGAGGTTCATCAGGCGCGGCAGAACACGGCCATAGCCACTGGCGTCGACAAGGAAGCGCGCGGTCAGGCGAAACGCCCCCTTCGGTCCCGTGCCGGTGACCGTCGCCCCAGCCGTATCGAAACTGACATCCAGCACGTCCTGTTCAAATCGCAAATCCGCCCCCGCCGACGCGGCGGCATTGGCAAGCAGCGTGTCGAAGCGTTCGCGCTCGACCTGAAAGGTGGTGGCCGGACCCTCCGTGAACTTGTCGGCAAAATTGATGGTGCTGAACCGCCGGTCGTCTGAAAAATTCGCCCCGTTCTTCAGCTGAAAGCCCGCCGCTTCGATCACCGGAAGAAGTCCTGCCTTTTCCAGAAAGACCATGGATTGCGGCAGCAAACTCTCCCCGATTACAAAGCGCGGGAAGACGCTTTTCTCCAGAATGGCAATCTTTAGGCCGCGCTGGACCAGCAGCGTCGCCGCGAGTGCCCCGGCGGGACCCGCACCAATAATGATGACGTCAAAATGATCTGAAGTTGCGGTCATTTACAAAGGCTCCGTCATCGGATGGTCAAGATCAGAGGCGAGCGGCGCCAGCAGATAGGCCAGCGTAATCCCCACCAGTATGGTGATCCCGAAGGCATGAATGGCGAAGGTCTCGCTCAGCGCCAGCATCCCGAACGCCAGCAGGGTTGAAATGGTGGACAGCCCGTTGGCCAGCATCGCCCGGCGCTGCCTCTCCCCTGCCGCCTCGCGGTTGAACAGCGCATAGTCGAGCCCGATGGCAAAGATCAAGAGGAGCGACATCGCGTTGAAAAAGGTGAAGGGCTCGCCGATGAGCGCAATCAGGCAGGGCGTCAGGATCACTGCGCCCGCCGAGGGCATCATAACTTTTAGTGCCCCCAGAATGCCATAGCGGAGCGAGAGGAAGACCCAGACGACGCCATAGGCAATCGCCAGCATGATGAGCGCCCGCACCCGATAGGCACCGAAAGTCTTGCTGAGGCTGTCGGCCTGGCTGATCAGGGCAATGCTCGGGGACTTTTCCGCGAGGGCGGCAATCGGCGCGGTATCCTTCACCCCGCTCAAGGAAACCGCATGCACTACGATGCCCGGTGTGTTATAGACCCGGAGCTGAGAGAAGGTGCCCGGCAGCGTCTCCCCGGTTAGCTGATCGAGGGTTAGTACACCGAGGGACGGGCCATAGGGCTGCTCCCCCGAGAGACCAAGGCCCGCCATATGCGCGGACAGCGCCGGAATCAGCTCCGCCTCGACCAGCGCCTTATTTTCCAGCTGACGCGCGCGCGAGGGAATGAACTGCGAGATCATGCGGTAATTGCCGATTTTCCCGCTCGCCCGGAGAGCCTCCAGATCAAGGGCCAAAGCTTCTTCCGCCTGCAAGACCTCCTCGGTGCTGGCGCCACGCACGAAAAAGCGGTGCGTCTGGTTTTCAATCCCGGCAAGAAGGCGGATGGACTGCTCCTCTGCCTGCAAATCCGGCGGCAGGGATTGCAGACGGCGGACATCGTCATCCACGACAATCCGCGTCGCGCCGAGCGCACCCGCCGCGATCAGCAGGCAGAGGATCGACCAGCGCCATTTGCGGTTCTCGCTCGCCCACCAGAAATGATGCAGCCGCATGGAGAATGCCAGATATTTCTCGCCATGGGTAAAGGGCTGGGCGCGATCGAGATAGGGAAACAGGTACATTACTGTGAGATAGGCCAGCGTCAGACCGGAGGCGGAAAAAATCGCAATCTGCTGCAATCCGGGAAACGGGGTGAGCGCCAGGGTGACAAACCCAAGCACCGAACTGACCAGCCCCAGCGTCAGGCCGGAGCGGATGGCCCGCGCGCGGGCAGCAGGAACCGTTGTTTGCTGGTTGAACCGCTCACAGAAATAGTGAAAGGCATAATCGACGGAAATGCCGATCAGGCCGGCACCGAAGACGAAGGCCAGCAATTGCAGCGTGCCGAAGAAAATCAGCGTGACGGCAAGTCCGCCCGCGATACCGGAGGCAACGGCGATTAGGGTGAGCGCCAGTGGCTGAAAACTCCGGAAGACGAGAAAGTTGAGGACGATAATGCCGAGCAGCGAGATGATCCCGATGAAGCCCGCCTCCTGCTCGGCGCGGCGGTAGGCATGCTCCCCATAAAACACCGCCCCGGTCTTCAGGATCTCGACATCGCCGTAATCCTTTTCCAGCTGCTCAGACATACTATCGAACACATCCAGGGTCCTTGCCTGCACGCCCTTGTCAAAGGCGCTTCCGACAAGTTTGCCGCGCACCAGCACATACCATTTCCCGTCTTCCTCGACCGCCATGACATTGGCGCGGCTCACCAGTTTCGAGCTGTTCTTCAGACTGGCCGTCAGATAGTTCGGCAGCAGCAGGAGCGGATCACGGCGGATCACCTCCGCATCGGCAAGGGACAGCGGCGAGAGTATCTGCACCATGGCCCGGTCCATCAGGACCTGCCCCTGCCCCGCTGCCAGCAGTTTACGATCCCCCTCCGTCAGCAGGCCGGCGCGGTGCGGAAAAAGCGCCTTGTTCAGGTTTGTGAGTGTCGCAACCGGCGCCTCTTCCTTGGTCGATCGGAAAATACCTGCCTCGATGAGCGCCTTGTTGAGATCAAGCGCCGCCGCCCGGGCCGTCTCGAAATCCGCATGGCCGACCAGCGCGATCAGCTGATCCGAGCCGAGCGCGCGTTCCGCCGCTTCCGCCCGGGACACCCACTCGGCCTCTTCCGACTGCGGGAGCATGGCGACGATATTGGTATTGAGCGGCAGGCCATCCTGAAACCGCCAGCCAATGACGGCCAGCGCCACCCCGATCAGCAGCAGATAGATGACGAAGCCGGTCCGGATCATGATCGCTTTTTCCGCGCCGCGCGTTCCGCCTCGCTCACGGTCTCGACCGGGGCAATGCGCTGGTCCGTGAAGGTGATGACATCGCGATCTCCGTTGCTCTTGACAATTTCCATCACATCGAGAAAGTCGCTAATCCTGAAATTGAGATAGGCGAAGGGAAGCGAGAGGCCACTGTCTTTCGGCGAAAAACGCAAAGAGAACTGCTCCTCCGACGGCTGCAGTTTTGTCCCTGCCATTTCTTCAAGCGGTGCCCAGTTACCGCTCAGGCTGTTCTCCAGCGTGTCGCGCAGCAGCTTGAAGGCGGGAAACTGCTTGAAGCCGAGGCGGGTTACTTCGGCGCCGTTCATGCCCTGGCTAAGACCTTCCTTGTCAATCACCATGCGGCTGTCGAACGGGGTTTCCGTCTGCCAGATCAGGGCATCCTTCGGCAGCAGGAAAAACTCTCCCGAGGAGCGGATCGGCTTGTCAAACCCGCGTAGATACCGCGCCTGCTCGAACCGGCCCATCAGCGCCTCCCCCTCCTTCAGGGTAAGCGGCGCGGCGCGGACCGAAAGAGAAGACGCGAGAACCGCGACAGATATCAACAGGCAAATGACTCTTAGCACAACAGGGCTTCAACTTTTTGATAGAGAACAGGTGGAGACTGAAATAACATTTCTTCCGTGTTGTTATCAATTGCCACTTGAATTGTAAATCCCTGGGTTAATTTCTCGCCGGTTTCAATATCCTTGATCAGGTAATTGATTTTCAGGCGGTTTTCATATTCGACGAGCGTGGCCGTCACCGTCACTTCCTGCCCAAACCTGAGAGAGCGCACATATTTGATCCGCATATCGACGATTGGCCAGGCATAGCCGCTGTCCCGCATCTGGTCGTAGTTGTAATCGATCTTGTCGAGGAGCGCGCAGCGGGCCTGCTCGAAAAAGCGTGGATAGTTCCCATGCCACGCGATGCCCATGGGGTCCAGGTCGTAGAACTGACATTTCACTGTAATATCGGCGGATATCATTTTGTTTCCTTGCTCTTTTCATCCGGCGGACTGAAATTTTCAGGAATCGCCCAGAAATTATAGAAATTGTACCATTGTTCAGGGTATTTGAGGCAGATTTCCTGCAAAATTCCGGCATATGCCACCATCGGACCCTGCAGGCCGTTCTCCGTTCCGCGCGATCGTGTCACCCGGTCGGTGAGTTTTTCGAACAGGATGCGATGCTTCTCCCCCTCGCGCAAGCAGTGGAGAACATAGACCGGACAGCCAAGCAATGCCGCCATGATCCAGGCCCCCTCGGAAAAGGGCGCCGGTTCGCCCAGAAAATCGAGCCTGCGGATTCGCTTGCTCCCCGAGAGGGAAATCCGGTCGCCCGCGATCACGATCCAGTTGCCCGCCGCCAGCTTTTCCTCCAACTCGATCAGGGTTGCCGGGCCAATATCCTCAACCTCCATGATATCAATGGCGGCCGCGGGATTGGCTTCGCTGAGTAGACGGTTGAAGCGGACGGCGTTGCGCGTATGGGCGAAGACGGTGATATTGTTGATGCCGCGGCTCGCCCCCACCGCCCGGAGTATATCGACATTCCCGAGATGGGAGGTGACCACCATGACGCCGTCTTTCCGGTTTGCAACAGCATCCAGCCCAGTCAGATCATCATGCACCAGATCGCTTGTCCGGATCTGCCCATGCCATGCTGCCAGCTTGTCGAGTGCCATCGACCCGAAAGAGCGATAGTGCCGCCATATCTGCCAGAGGTCCGGCTCCCGCGGCTGCCCCTTCGCCGCATAAAGCCGCCGCCAGTAATCCCGCGACGCGCGCCGCTGCGGGGTACCGGTCAGGAAGAAATAAAGCAATACGGGCTGCAGGCAGATCCAGCAAAACCGCCGCCCCGCCAGCCGGTAAATCCCGAGCATTATTTTCAGGCCGAGTGCCACACCGCGCTCGTTCAGCCGCCCCCAGTGCCGCGCCGTTTCCCCTTTCCCGCCGGATCGGTTACGGAGGATCTGCGGCAGGCGCGCCAGCATCCCGAAGACAAGCCGCGTATGCATCTTGGTGATCAGCCAGTTATCGGCGCCAAGGCGGAAATTTGATGTATTGTCCTCCGGGTAGGTCACATGAACGGGGAACATCCGGACCGGGGTTCCGCGCCAGTTCATCCGCACCATGATCTCGGTGTCGAAATCCATGTAATGGCCCACCCTCTCGCTCTCGATCACCACCATTGCCGGGGCCAGCGGATAAATCCGGTAGCCGCACATGCTGTCGGTAATCTGGGTCGAGAGGGTTTCGATCCAGACCCAGACATGGGTGATCCAGCGCGCCATTTTCCGCGATGTCGGGATCGTCTCGTCATAGACCGGCTGGCCGCTGATAAGGGCCTCCGGATGCAGCGCCGAAAGCTCCATGAGGGCGGGCAAGGCTTCCAGATCATGTTGCCCGTCCGCATCGACCTGCAGCGCATGGGAAAAGCCCTCCGCCGCCGCGAGGCGAAACCCCGCCATCACCGCCGCCCCCTTGCCACCATTCTTATGTTGCCGGTGCAGGGTGACTCCGCCCGCCGGATCGTCCAACACTTTGAGGGCAGATTTCGCGGGCTCCGTGCTGCCGTCGTCGATGATGAAAATGCGCAGGCCATGGGCCTTCAGGGCCGCTATCACCCCGCCGATATGACGATAGTGGTTATAGCTCGGCACGATGGCCGCGAGGGCGTGGCTCATCGGTCCGCCAGTACGAAATAACCCGACGAGCAAAGCTCACCGTCATCGCTGAACAGAAAGGTGAGCCGTCCCTTCTCGCGCTGCCATTCCAGCCGCAGCCGCAGCTTGCGATCCGCGAGAATCAGCTTGGCAAACTTGATCTGGCCCATCTTTTGGAACTCGCCGTCAAACCCGAAATAGCGCCGGGCGAGGCGCGCCGCCCAGTCGATCTGCGCGACGCCGGGCAGGACCGGTTCGCCCGGAAAATGCCCCTGAAACTGGAACAACTCACGACCTGCGAACAGCTCAAGCTCGACGACGTCGCCGTTGCAGCGTTCGGACAGGATGCCCGGCTCTGTCCGGCTCTCGGACCATCGAATGTCATTGGATGTCTGCATGATCCGCTCAGTTTAATCCGCCCCGTCCCCGCCCGTAAACAGTTCATTGAGCGCAAGTCGCTGGCGCTTGCCTTGCGCATTGACAGGCAACCGCTCGACAAACCGCCAGCGCTTGGGCATCGCGGCATTTTCAAGGTTCGGCGCAAGCTCCCGCCGGAGTGCCCGTCCGAGGCGAAAGGCGCCCATTTCCGCGTGCTGCGCCCATCCGGCATCGCTAAGTTCGACCACCGCGACCAGTGTCTCGCGCCCGCCGCCGAGGATAAACGCCGCCGCCTCCTTCACCAGCGCCGAGCAGGAAAGATACTTCTCCACCTCGGCGAGGGAAATACGCTTGCCTTCGATCTTGACGAACTGGTTGGCGCGGCCCGAAAGTATAAATCCGCCATCCGGCAGACGGTCGGCAATGTCGTTAGTGGCGTCCCAGTCGCCGCCCTCCGTATAGCGGGATTTCACGCTGAGCAGCCCCCGTTCATCGACGCGGGTCTGCATCCCGGGCAGCGGGGTGAAAGGCGTTTTCGGGTCGCGCTGCTGCCGATGAGCAACGCCGCCCGTCTCGGTACTGCCATAGACTTCCGTCGGGAGAGGGCCGAACGCAGCCGCAGATGCCTGCGCTGCGTCAAACGGCAGCGGACCGCCGGCGGTGAAGATCACCGGCGCCGCGCGCTCCTTCGGCAGCGGGTCCATCGGCGGGATGCGGGTCAGATGCGCCGGGCTGGAGACGAAGCAAGCCCCGGGTGGCGCGGCAGCGAGCAGTTCCTCCCATATCTCAAAGGTTTCGGGGAAGAACAGCCGCCCTTCGCAAAGCGGCAGCAGGCATTTGAAATAGAGGCCGAAGATATGCTGGTGACTGACCGTCCCGAGGGTCGCCGCGCCCGTCAACTGCGCGCCCCATGTCTGATCGAGCACCACAAGCTCATCCTCGATCTGGCCAAGGGATTTCGGCACTCGCTTCGGCATCCCGGTGGAACCGGAGGTATAGAAATCAAGCTGGCAGCGGTCGGGATCAAGCGCCGCGAAGGCCGCCTCCCCGCCCGTCGTCCCGTTTATAAAAATCAGATGATCGCCGCCCGCGTCGTCGATATCGGAGAGTAGCGGGCAGTCCGCGTTGACAAAATGCGCCAGCATTCCCGGAAGCGCGTTAGGCGGAATGATAATCCGGCAGTCTGCCTGAAGTCCCGCCAGAAACCCGCTGGCAAAGGCATAGCTGCTCTCCGTCGCCAGCACCAGCCGATCAACCCCCCGCGCCCTGATCCGCGCCGTAAGGTCCGCCACTTCAGCCCGAAAATCCCCGAAAGTCTTTTGCTCTCCGGCAATAGATGCGACAGGCGTTCCGTCCGCCCGGTCTGATGTCAGCAATTGGGATAAAAGGATAAACACCGCTCAACTCACTTTTTTACGTTTCACATACTGGCGCAGAAGAAATTCCCCGCCGAACATCAGGCCAATCAGGATATAGGAAATGAAGCCGTTATAGAGCGTCCAAGTTGCCAGATCGCCATAGAGCGCCGTCCAGAGCGAAATGGCGGCGTTGAGGAGGAAAAAGACGACCCATGCCACGGTGACATTGCGGGTGTAACGGATGGCCTGCTCATCAAGCTCCCCCTCCATCATCCGGGCGAAGCGCTCGATGATCGTCGGCGGATTGAACAGGGAGTAGCCGAAAACGACGGCGAAAGAGAGGCTGATCAGGACCGGATAAGTCTTGATGGCCAGCAGTTCATTGACCATCAGCAGGACGGCAATCGCCGCCAGCACCGCCAGATAGATGCCAAATTCCGAGCGCCGGGCGCGGCGATGGCGTTGCAGCAGGAGGCGCAGGATCAGGAAAACCACCAGTGCCAGCCCGACCGTCAGGGGGGAGAAATGCACAAGGCCGAAATAAACGACAAACGGGTAGGCAAGACTGATCAGGACAAGCAGCAGGTCCAGCGGCCGTACCTTACGCCGCCAGGAGGGCATGAACCCGGTCCACCACATCGCCAACCGACCGCACAGTGCGGAATTCGTCAGGTGGAATTTTCTTGCCCGTCAGGTCCTGCAGCTTGACCACCAGATCGACGGCATCAATGCTGTCAAGATCGAGATCCTCATAGAGCCGCGCGTCCTCGGAAATCAGGTCCGGCGGAACCTCGAACATCTCTTCCAGATACTCGCGGAGCTTTTCATATACTTCGTCGCGGGTCATGCGCCCAGCTCCTTCCTTTCGGATTTAATGAAGCTGGCGAGGCTGCGGACGGAGGCGAAATGCTCTTTCAGGTCTTCATTTTTGGCGTTGATCTTAATGCCATAGGTCTTCTGGATGGCAACACCCAGTTCCAGAGCATCGATTGAATCAAGACCCAGACCGTCGACGAATAACCGCTCCTCGCTGTCGATTTCCTCGGGCGTGATATCCTCCAGATTGAGGGTCTTGATCACCAGTTTCTTAATTTCCTGTTCAAAATCATTCATTGCAAAGTTTTCCAACGTAAAATTGCTCAAGCTCCCGCGTGAGCTTGCGAACCTTTAATGATCTCGGTTCATGCCTCAGATAACCGTGCATGTCCAGTTGTTCATGAAAGGTTATATCAAATCGGGCCTGACGCGGCGGAATTGCATACCACGGGCTGCCTTTCGTCAGCGTCGATGGTTCACATTTTATAATTACAAGCTGTATTGGTGCATTAAAAAATGTCGCAATGTTGGCGACGCCGCGCTGAAATTTAAGCGCCTGCCCCGGCACCGAGCGGGTCCCTTCCGGAAAAACGAGAATATTCTGTCCGCTTTTCAGCGCCTTTTCGCACTCGCGCAGCATGGTTTCGGCATCACCGTCATTGCGGATATAGCCCGCCGCGCGCATCACCCCGCCGAGATAGGGGTTGGTCCAGAGTTCATGCTTGATGATGCATTGCACATCCGGCATGCGCGACATCAGGAAGACCGTATCCAGCAGGGAGGGATGATTGGCAATGATCAGCGCGCCATGGCATTCTTTCAACTTTTCCATCTCGTGAAAGCGGGAATCGATAATGCCGCCCACCCGCAGGAAATAAACGAATCCGCGAAAGGCATGATAGATAACCCGCCTCACCCGGCGGATTCGCGTCTCCTCATCGCGGGTGAACAACGAAATTGCGGGAAAGATGAAAATCGTCATGAAAATGCCGCCGATGCCGAACATCGAGAAAGCAAGGCCGGTGCCGAACAATCGCCAGACATAGTTCAGACGCTCACGCATGACGGCGGCACCACCAGTCCCCTTCGGCGCCGCACCAGCTCCAGTCAGCGTCCTCCCGCAGCAGGAACCGGATAAAACTTTTCAATGGATCACCGGACAGCTCCCGCGTCGGCGTGCCCTCAAAACCGAAACGATAAGTTCCTTCCCCCCCATCCCCCGGAGCGGAGAGCAGAAGCCCCAGCGCACAGACCGGTGTCTCCGGTTCCTGAAACGGGTTATAAAATTCGGGGAGTTTTTCGTCGCAATGCAGCAGGAGAACGGGCTTGGACGGGTCTTCGTGTAACCATGACAGCGCCTCGATCACGCCAAGGCACAAACTCTCCCCGCCCGCCGCTATGGCCGTATGGGATTCCCGGTTTTTGGCGATAATGGAGAGCATCCCAGCCAGCGAATTATGCACGGACATGCCGAATCCGGTGGGGGAGATCGGCTCATCTACCGACAGGCTCTGCAGGAGGGAGAGCATCTGGGTTACATTGCCGTTGCGCGAGCTGAAGACGACACGGGGCTCATCTTCCGCGCCGACGTCCATGGCCACCCGCAACGCGACCTTGCCGATCCGTGACAGCCGACGGCGCAATCCGGCAGGCAGATCGCGCACGTCGGGTGCATCGTCGGTGTCGGGAATATCGGCATTCCCTGCGGCCCAGTCCTGCCACGCCGCCGGGCTGCTCAGCTCCGGCGCCCAAGCGGCCCATCGCTGAACCGCGAAGGAAACCCCGGCGTCCAACTATCGCCCCTACGCACTCAGGGCAGCGACATTCATGTTCTTGTTGATGTCATTCTGCAGTGTGCGGATCCATTTATTGTAGCTGCGGTGAATATTCGCCCCGTCATACAGCAGATCGACGCTGGACACATAGTTGATGGAGTAACTGGTCTTGGTATAGGAGATTTCAACGACCGCCACATGGGTCCGGTTATGCAATGTCGCCTTCATCTTGCCCGGCTGGGCGTCACTGATAACCCAACCGCGGTTAATGGCAGAAGTCTGGATGATCGTGCCAATATTATCCAGCGAGGTTTCCTGAAGCTTGACCGGTACCGGGTTCGCCTCGGCGTTATAAATCGGCTGAACGCGCCCGAAACACCCACTGAGCAAAACCGCCAGCGCGGCCACCATCGCTATTTTAAAGAACTGTGTCATCATGCTTCCCCATATTGAATTCAAGACTATGCCAGGCATCCGAACCCGCGCCCGGACTGACTGCTGCTAGATTTACAACCGTTGCGGATGAATTGAAAGACCAAGCGTTGATTTTTTTGATATTTTCATTAGGTGACCTGCCCGCGACAGTGCCCACAAAATGTGAATATCTATGACAGGCTTGTCCCCAGCTCCGTCACCACCGCAGTCATGGCGATGTCATGCGGCTGCGGATAGATGGTGGGAATGCGCGCGCTTTCATAGCCGATGCCGATGGCGCGGGGTTTGCGTTCCAGCGCCGCGAGCGTGCGGTCGAAAAAGCCCCCGCCATAACCGAGGCGGTATCCTTCCACATCAAAACCAACCAGCGGTGCAATCACTACATCGGGTAGCGTTTCCGGTCCCGAAACCGGTGTCGGAATATCCCAGATTCCGGGTTCCAGCGGATCGCCCGGCGCCCAGAGGCGAAAGGCCAGCGGACGCCCTTTCGCAATCACCACAGGCAAGGCGACACGTCCGCCCCGCGCATATATCTCCGGTATCCAGGGGCGCAGGTCCGGCTCCCCCTTGATCGGCCAGTAAAGGCTGAGGGTAAGTCCGGCCATATCACCGACTACCGACTCCAGCCCTGCAATAATTTTTTGTTCGAATGCACGTCGTTCTTTCGCCGGAATGGCCAGCCGGTTGCTGAGAAGCCGCGTCCGCTCGGCCTTGCGCCAGCGCAGGACATCCTGGCCCGCCTGATAGTCCGGCGCTGGCACGAGGCCCATGTATACCGGGTCGATCTCGTGCATGTAACAGGGCGGAGAGGCAAATTCCGCTGACGCATCATCGCCATCGTCTTTCACGGAAACATTCTCCCCCTCATGTCTATCCCTCCAGCTCTGCATCAAGCTCTTCGTTCACATAACGCTCGTCCCGACCCAGCAGCACCTTGTTGCGGCTGGCGATGCCCAACTCGAAACTGCTGGCGATGCGGCGGGCACGATCCATGAAATACTCGGCCGCAGGCGGCGGGCAGACCTCATGGGCCGTCTCCTCAAACAGCGCGAGCCAGCGATCGAAATGCCGGGAATCGACCGGCAGGAAGACATGCTTGACCATGGGCTGGCCGTGATACTCCCCCGTCAGCAGCGTCACCGACGACCAGAAAATGCACATTTTCTGCAAATGCGTGTCCCAGTCCTCAATGCGGGCATCGAAAATCGGACCAAGAAGCTCGTCGTCGCGGATGCGCGCATAAAAGCGGTGAACGAGGGTTTCGATCATCGCATCATCAATACCGGTGCGGTTCTGGATTTCAGTCGTTATCGCGACCCTGTGGGGAGGTTGGGGCATGGTATTTTCCTAATAGGTATTTTAAATACCTATTTAACATGCTAGACTGCAAAATCCAAATATTTTCTGGGATGATAAGAAAATGCGCCTGACAAAATTTACCGATATCGCGCTGCGCGTTCTAATGGTGAGCGCCCATGATATAAGCCGGACCTATACGTCGGACGAGATTGCGCGCGAATTGAAGGTGTCCCACAACCACCTCGCCAAGGTAATCCGCGATCTGGCGAAAACAGGCATTGTTTCAACCCAGCGCGGCAGCGGCGGCGGCTTTCGCCTTGCCCGCCCCCCGCATTTGATCACCCTTGGGGAGGTCGTGCGCGGCCTTGAGGGGGACAGCTCAATTGTCGAATGTTTTCGTCCAGATGGCGGAAACTGCAGCCTGACGCCGCATTGCAAGCTGAAGGGACGTCTCGCCACCGCACGCGAGGCATTTCTGCGGGACCTCGACCGGACCAGCATCGCCGAATGCCTCTCCCCGGCACATGCTTTTTAAAACAGCTACGACTTATATCCCGAAGACCGGCTGGAGAAGACGGCTAAAGAATCCGGAGAATTTCAGCGGCGCATCCGTTGCGATCAGGCAAATGCAATCCTCCGCCGTGTCGGCGACGGGTTGATGGTTTGTCGTATCGTCGAGATCGGCGAAATCGCCTGCCTGAAACCGTCCCAGTTCATCTATGTAGGAGCCACGCAGGATAAGGGTCACCTCCTGACCGGAATGGCTGTGCTCGGGCAAGGTCTTGCCTGGCGCTATTTTTAACAGCCGGAGCGCGCCCTTCTCTCCCTCCGCCTGCTTCCAGGTAAGCGGGAAATGACTGACCCCCGGCACCAGCGTACGCCAGGGTATGTCATCCAACGATGACGGCATCCGGTTCGCAAGCGGCACCGGTACGCCCGTATCGACATAGGATCGTGAGTTTGCAGCCCCACTTGCCACCAGCAGGCTCTCCTGCTCCGCCCGGCTCGGGATAACTTCGGCAAGCTCCCGTTCCGTCCTTGCGAGTTCAAGAGGCTCCGCTTCCATGAGCAACAGTCCCGCCATGTCTTCCATCATCGTCAGGCTGCGCCGGCATTTAGGGCAGATTGCCAGATGGGTCGCGACAACAACGGACAAATTCTCCGCCAGCGTCCCGTTGGCATAGGCCATCAATGTATCATCGCCGATATGGTGTCGGATGGTCATCAATACACCTCCAGTTCCGCACGGATCTTACCAAAGGCCAGCCGCAGCCGGGACTTGACTGTCCCGAGCGGAATATCAAGCTCTTCAGCGATTTCTCCGTGCGATTTTTCATCAAAAAACGACATTCTGATTATCTTCATCTGTTCTGGCGGTAGCACTGCCATCGCCTTGCTTATCCGCTCCCGGTCCTGTTTGCGGCTGACCGCCTGTTCGCCTGTCTCCGGATCATCCGGCACATAGCAGGGGTCATTCGGATCGGGTTCCGGGCGGCTTTCTTTTCGCAGCCGGTCAATTCTCACATTGCGCGCGATCGTGTAGACCCAAGTCGATGCAGAGGCCTTGGAAGGATCAAAAAGTGACGCCTTGCGCCAGACTTTCATCATCGTCTCCTGCAGTACATCCTCGGCCGCGCTTTCCGCCAGTCCCCGCTTGATCAGAAAATATTTCAATCGGGGCGCAAGATCAGCAAAAAGACGCTTGAAGGCCAACGAATCGCCATTCTTTGCGACAGCCTCCAGATCGCGATCGAGATCGATCTCCTTCGGTTGTCCCTTGTCTTCCTTCACACTATGCCCGACACCGTCTTTTGACGTCATACCTGCCTTCAAATTGCCAACAGCCAATATGTTTCGCGCTTAGTCTACACCTATTACGGACAAATGTCGTAGATGGATCTCTTTCCTGTCCATTTTTGTGATCCAGTCTTGAAAATATCGCGTATTCCAAGCACAACATGAGTAACCGGCGGACGGACCTATGAAAAAAATTGCAGTGATCGGAAGCGGAATATCCGGCCTTTCAGCGGCCTGGCTGCTGTCACGGACACATGACGTCACCCTGTATGAAAAAGACGACCGCCTTGGTGGTCACAGCAATACGGTGGAAGTGGACGGTCATCAGGTGGATACGGGCTTTATCGTCTATAACCAGCTCAATTATCCGAATCTTGTCGCCTTTCTCGACCATCTGGGGGTCGCGAGCAAGCCCACGGAAATGTCATTCAGCGTCTCTCTCAACAAGGGGGCCGTTGAATATGCGGGCACTTCCCTCGGGGCAATGTTCGCCCAGAAATCAAACCTCCTCCGTCCGGCCCACTGGGGCATGATAAGGGATATCCTGAAATTCTACCGCGCGGCCCCGGCCCTGCTTCAGGATGCGGAGAAAGAGCATTGGACCTTGGGCGATGTCCTGGCCGCCGGACAATACGGCCAGGCCTTTACCGACCACCATCTGCTGCCCATGGGCGCGGCCATCTGGTCCACCCCGGCGGCGGACATGCTCGACTATCCGGCAGCGGCCTTTATCCGATTTTGCAGCAACCATGGCCTCCTGCAACTCAGCGACCGGCCAGAGTGGCGGACTATTAAAGGCGGCAGCCGAGAATATGTCACGCGGGTCGCGGACATCCTCAAAGACCGGGTCTATCTCAACAGCGCCGTCGCCGCGGTACATACGGACAAAACCGAGGTCATTGTTGAATGCCGCGATGGCCGCATGCAGCGGTTTGACGATGTGGTGCTCGCCACCCATGCAGATCAGGCACTGCATATGATCGCCGAGCCGAGCCCGGCGCAACGGAAGCTGCTGGGGGCCTTTTCCTATGAGAAGAACCTCGCCGTGCTGCACCGGGATGCCGCGCTGATGCCAAAACGGCGCAAGGCCTGGGCAAGCTGGAACTATATCGGGAATACCGGATCACAGGATGAGATGGAGGACAGCCTCTGTGTCAGCTACTGGATGAACCGCCTTCAGGGGCTTGACGCGGAGCAGGACTATTTTGTCACCTTGAACCCGGCGGTAGAGCCACGCTCCGGCACGGTGCTTCGAAGCTTTCCCTATGAGCATCCCCTCTTTGACACTGCCGCCATGGCCGCCCAGAAGTTGCTTTGGAATCTGCAGGGTCAAAAAAACCTCTGGTTCTGCGGCAGCTATTTCGGCTATGGCTTTCATGAGGATGGCATCCAGTCGGGCCTTGCAGTAGCGGAGGCGCTGGGTGGAACCCGGCGGCCCTGGAGACATGATCCCGCCGCGTCACGTATTCATTTGCCGGAGACCGGCACAGGAGCTGCTCTTGCCGATGTCGCCTGATAAACCGATGCTGAAAAGTGCGCTTTATAACGGGGTTGTCACCCACCGGCGGCTTACGCCGGTCGGACATCACCTGAAGTACAGGATTTTCTACCTGCTTCTCGATCTTGATGAACTGCCGGAAGTGGCCCGGCGGATCCCTTTCCTGTCGATCAACCGGCGCAACCTGGTCTCCTTCTTCACCCGGGATTTTGGGGTCGGCAAGCCGGACGATCTGAAACGTCATATACTGGAGACGGTCCGCGACAGCGGACTGGCGGTCGACGTGGCGGCGATCCGGCTGCTCTGTATTCCGCGCCTGTTCGGCTATGCGTTCAACCCGCTCAGCACCTATTACTGCTTCGATAAAGATGACGCCCTCATCGCCCTGGTCTATGAAGTGAGCAATACCTTTAAGGAGCGACAGAGCTATGTGCTTGCCGCCGGAGAGGCTGATGCAAAGGGGTTGTACAGGCAGACCTGCACAAAAGAGCTTTATGTCTCTCCCTTCCTGCCGATGGATTGCCGATATGAATTTTCCCTGCTGCCCCCCGGAGAAACGATCGCCCTTTCCATACGCCAGTTTCATGAGGACGCACCAATCCTGAATGCGTCCTTTATCGGGCAACATGCCGAGCTTAACTGGCGAAACCTCGGCGCGGCGCTCCTGCGGTTTCCCTTTAACAGCCTCAAGGTCATCGCCGGTATTCATTGGGAAGCGCTCAAGCTCTGGCTCAAGGGTGTGAAGCTGGTGGAACGACCGCGGGAGGTCACTGCCCCGCCCCCTGTCAGCCAGGGGCTTGTCGAAAAATATCAGGAGAAGTAAATGACTGATATCACGCCCCAACCTGACATGATGTCCGCCGGTCGCGAGAAACGGACTGTGAAACTGTCGCAGCTCGGTAACCCCTGGATCAAGGCGCTGACATACGGACTGTCGCGCATTGCTGTCGGTCAATTGACCCTGATCCTGCCGACGGGAGAACGGCTTGTTTTTGGGCCCGCCCGTGCGGAAGAGCCGCGCGCGATGCTCCATCTGCATACCGCCCGCGCCGCCCGGCGGATGATCCGGTCCGGCAATATCGGACTTGGTGAAGGTTATATGGCGGGAGACTGGTCGAGCCCCGATGTCAGGGCCCTGATCGAGCTTGCCATCCTCAATGAAAAGAAGCTGAATACCGCCCTGCTCGGGCGGTGGCGGGGTCGCCTTGTCCATTTCATTCGCGACTTGCGCACCCGCAACAGCCGGAGCGGCAGCCGCCGGAATATCGCCTATCATTACGATCTCGGGAATGAATTTTACGGCCACTGGCTGGATGAGACCATGACCTATTCCGCCGCGCTTTTCACTGAAACCAGGCAATCGCTGGGCGAAGCGCAGCGCCAGAAATACAGACGTATTGCAGAGCTGGCAAACCTTGATGAGTCATCGCGGGTTCTTGAAATCGGTTGCGGCTGGGGCGGGTTCGCCCGGCTTGCCGCCACGGAATATGGCGCCCATGTGGACGGTATTACCCTCTCCGCCGAGCAGCTAACGTTTGCCCGCGAGGCATCCGAGAAGGCGGAACTTACCAACCAGACGGCGTTTCATTATCGCGACTATCGCGACCAGAACGGCACCTATGACGCGATTGTCTCCATCGAGATGTTCGAGGCCGTGGGCGAGGAACATTGGAGCAGCTATTTCAAGGCGCTTAAGCGCAATCTGGCGTCCGGCGGACGGGCCATTGTCCAGGTCATCACCATTGACGAAAAACGCTTCGCGCAGAACCGGAACACGGCGGACTTTATCCAGCGATATATCTTTCCGGGTGGCAAGCTGCCGTCAAAGACCGCCTTTATCGAGGCGGCGGCAAAGGGCGGCCTGACCGCCACGATCCGCGAGGAATTCGGCGGTGACTATGCAACAACGCTGAACCTCTGGCGGGAGAAATTCCTGGCGAAATGGCCGGAGATTGAACCGCTCGGTTTCGATCAGCGGTTCAAGCGGATGTGGGATTATTACCTGCAATATTGCGAGGCAGGTTTTCGCCGAAAGTCCATCGATGTCGCCATATTCGAGCTTCGCTGATCCGCGTTATCAGGAGAGACGCAGCCGCCCCTTGATCAGCCTCAGCAACGCGCCAATAAACGGGATTTTCTCATAGAAATTTGAGGCGGCGTCCCAGTAATCGATATGGCTGGTGATAAACCCCGCCTCGTCAAAGCAGATTTCCGAGAGGCCGGTGAAGTCGATCTCTCCGATCTTGGGAACACGGCCGGTGAAACGCCATTTCAGGACAGCCGACCGCCCCCCTTGCCGCCGGAAGGTTTCGGTAATGTTAAAGGCGGGATCGTCCATATCCTCGAACATCTTCCGGAACAGCGCTTTGACCTTGTCCCGCCCGGTCACGCGGTTGAACGGGTCCTCAAATGACAGTTCATTCACTGCCAGCAGATCGAGGTCATTGATGCTATCCGGGGTCAATGTCTCGAAATATTTTGCATAGGCCACGAGAACACATTCATGGCGTTCCGTTGGTGTCATTGATTTGTCCCCTTGCGGATGAGCGGAATGGACAGGGCATAAGGCAACATCCGGATAAATTTCAGGATAAAGGCGAAACGACGCGGAAAGGCAATCTCGAACGACTTGCCCTCAATCCCTTTTCTGATGCGGCGGGCGGCATCGTCGGCCTCCATCAGGAAGGGCATCGGGAATTTGTTCCCCGCCGTCAGCGGCGTTTTCACGAAGCCCGGATTGACGAGCTGGATTGATATCCCGCTTCCCGCCATTTCCGCGCGCAGCCCTTCCGAGAGATTGATCAGGGCCGCCTTCGACGGACCATAGGCGAGCGCAAGCGGCAGCCCCTGATATCCGGCGACGGAGGCCAGCACAACAAGGTGTCCGGCATTGGCCTTGCGATAAAACGGCAGGACCTGCTCGATAACCCGCACCACACCGAGATAATTGACCTCCATGATCTTCGCGGCTTTCTCGCTTGAAAAATGATCGACGGACATGGGCTGATAGGCCCCTGCCCCGAGGATAACGATATCTGGCCCCGCGCCGTCCCCATAGAGCGTCTCCACGGCGGCGCTGATGGACGGCACATCCGTCACATCGATCGGAAGCGCGGTAATGCGATCAGGGTGAATGCCTGCAACCTCTGCCAGGGTTTCCTCGCTGCGGGCGCTGATAACAACATCCTTGCCGTCCGCGGCATATTGCAGAGCCAACTCACGCCCGATGCCGGTACTGCCGCCGATGATCCAGATTTTCTGTCCCATTGTCATCCATTTCAATTGATCCGATGTTACAGTTTTCTACGGAGAGGATATAGCCCTGGATCATCTCCGCATCAGTATTTTCCATTTTCTGCACGGCAGGACTGGTCATTCGCGACATTCCTTTTTATGATTTCGAAAAAGAATAACAAGGGACAGGGACATGACATTAATCGCCGCAATCGAACAATCCCACAAAGCTATGATCGAAGGCCGCGATGTTCCATGGCTGCTCCGCCAGTGGGTGGAGCGAACGCCGGATCAGCCGTTTATCATCTGGGAGCCTTTTGAAGGCAAGCCGGAAACGCTGACCTATGCGGATTTCAACGTCAAGGTGGAAGCCGTGGCCGCAGCCCTTCATGCGCGCGGGGTCGCGCTTGGCGACCGGGTGATGCTGCATCTCGATAACAGCCCGGAGTTTGTTATCTCCTGGTTTGCTTGTGCTCGTGTCGGCGCGGTGGCGGTCTCCACCAACACCCGTTCCGTCGCGCGGGATATGATCTATTTCGCTGATCACGCCGGGATTGTTGCCGCCATTACCCAGCCGTCCTTTGCCGAGCTGGTCAGTTCTTCCGCGCCGGGCATCAAGTTTCTCGCGGTTACCAATAATAATGCCGGCAGCCCGGGCATAGTTCCGGACGGCATCGATTACGTCCCCTTTGCCGAGCTGTTGTCGGAAACCGCGCCCTGCCCCGCGCGCGCCACGGACCCCTTCGCCAACCTTGGCGTGCAGTTTACCTCCGGCACGACATCGCGGCCCAAGGCGGTTCTCTGGACCCATGCCAATGCGATCTGGGGCGCACAGATGAATGCTGCCCATATGCGGCTGTCGGGCGATGATATCACGCAGGTCTTCCTGCCGCTCTTTCACACCAACGCGCAGTCCTATTCGATGCTGGGCAGCCTCTGGGTCGGCGGCACCATGGTCGTTCAGCCGCGATTCTCCGCCTCGCGCTTCTGGGAGGTGGCGATCCGCAACAACTGCACCTGGTGCTCCCTCATCCCGTTCTGCGTGAAGGCGCTGCTGGCGCAGGACCCGCCGCCGGATCACAGCTTCCGTTTCTGGAACCCGGCGGTCCGCATGCCCGAAGTCGAAGAAGCCTTCGGAATCCGCACATACGGCTGGTGGGGCATGACGGAAACCATCACCCAGGGCATCGTCGGCGATATCGACCATCCGGGCCCAACCCGCTGCATCGGCCGCGTCGCCCCGGGCTATGACATCGAAATCCGTCATGAGGACGGCCGCCACATCAAACCCGGGGAGCGCGGCCTGCTCTATATCCGCGGGGTGCGCGGCGTCAGCCTGTTCAAGGAATATTTCCGCAACCCCGAAGCCAATGAAAAGGCCTTCGATGCAGATGGCTGGTTTGAGACCGGCGATGTCATCCCCATGGATGAAAACGGCAACCTCTTCTTCGGCGACCGAGAAAAAGACATGCTGAAAGTCGGGGCGGAGAATGTCGCCGCCTCGGAGATCGAGGCGGTCATTCTGGAGAGCGGCTGGGTCAATGAATGCGCCGTGGTCGGGCAGAAACACACTATGCTGGATGAAGTGCCGGTGGTCTTCGTCACGCGCACAGCCGCCGCCCCCAAGGATCTGAAGGAACAGATCATTGCCCTCTGCAAAGCCAATCTGGCCGATTTCAAGGTCGTTCGCGATGTCATCATTCTGGAGGATTTCCCACGCTCGACCCTGGAGAAAATCGCCAAGAAGGAACTGCGCGAGAGCCTGCCCGTGATCGAGGCCTGATTAGCCCCGCCCAATGATCCCCATAGGCAAGTTTAGCGTGACAGGAGGCGGGTTAATGGGGCAATCTGCCTGACATAATAATTCGGGATTACAAACAGCAGGGATATTCAATCGAATGTCAGACACCACGACGCTTGAAAAACTCATCAGTAACGGAAAGGACGACATGCCGGCCATCGGCGCGCCGTCCCGATCTCCCCTGTCCTTTTCTGAACTTCGCAATCTTGCCTCGGCGACCATTGTGCGGTTGAACGAGCTCGGGATCGGGCGCGGCGACCGGGTGGCCATCGTGCTCCCCAACGGGCCGGAAATGGCCAGCGCCTTCGTCACTGTCGCCTGCGCGGCAACGACAGCCCCGCTCAACCCCGACTACAAGGCGGAGGAATTCGAATTCTATCTCGATGATCTGAAAGCAAAAGCCCTGCTCGTCGAGGAAGGCAGCAAGAGCCCGGCCGTAGAAGTCGCAAAAAAACTCGGTATCGCGGTGATCGAGCTGGTGGCGGGAGATAACACGCCCGCCGGATATTTCACCCTGAAGGGCGACAGCATCGGCACGGCCACGAAGTCCGGCGCCGCCGAGGCGGAGGATGTCGCGCTGATCCTGCATACTTCCGGCACCACGTCGCGGCCCAAAATCGTGCCGCTCAGCCATCGCAATGTCACTGCCTCAGCGCGAAATATTGCCCGCTCCCTCAATCTGGAGCCGGCGGATAAATGCCTCAACATCATGCCGCTCTTTCATATTCACGGGCTGATCGCGGCGGTCCTTTCGTCACTTCAGGCGGGCGCGAGCGTGACCTGCACGCCGGGGTTCAATGCCCTCAAGGTCTTCGGCTGGATCGCGGATGAAAGCCCGAGCTGGTACACCGCCGTACCAACCATGCATCAGGCCATTCTGGCCCGCGGCGGACGCAATGAGGAAATCGTCAAGGCGGCGAAGCTGCGGCTGATCCGCTCCTCCTCCGCCTCGCTGCCGCCGCAAGTCATGACCGCGCTGGAAGAGATGTGGGGCTGCCCGGTGATCGAGGCCTATGGCATGACCGAAGCAGCGCATCAAATGGCGGCAAACCCGCTGCCGCCCGCGAAACGCGTGCCAGGCAGCGTCGGGATTGCGTCTGGACCGGAAGTGGCGATCATGTCAGCGGAGGGGAAAGTGCTAGCCTCTGGCGAAACCGGAGAGATCGTCATTCGCGGCGATAATGTCACGGCAGGTTATGAGAATAACCCCAAGGCCAACGCGGAGGCTTTCACCGACGGCTGGTTCCGCACTGGCGATCAGGGTGTCATGACCGACGACGGCTATGTCACCATCACCGGGCGTCTGAAGGAGATCATCAATCGCGGGGGCGAGAAAATCTCGCCGCGAGAAGTCGATGAAATCCTGCTCAATCATCCCGCCGTCGAGCAAGTGGTGACCTTCGCCCTGCCCCATGACAAACTGGGGGAAGATGTCGCGGCGGCGGTTGTCCTGAAAGACGGGCAAACGGCAAGCGAGGCCGAGCTTCGCGATTTCGCGGCCAAAAGCCTCGCCGCCTTCAAGGTGCCACGCAGCATCACGCTGCTTGATGAAATCCCGAAAGGGGCGACCGGTAAACTGCAACGCATCGGCATGGCCGAAAAACTGGGACTGGTATAATGAAAATATGCATTTATGGCGCCGGGGCCATCGGTGGCCTGATCGGCGGATTGCTGGCGCGTAAAGGAGATGCGGAAGTGTCGCTTATCGCCCGCGGACCCCATCTTGCCGCCATTCAGAAAAACGGCCTGACGATCAAGGGACCTGAGGAAACCTTCACTCTGGATAACATCACGGCCACGGACGATCCGGCAGAACTGGGGCCGCAGGATTATGTAATCATCGCCCTCAAGGCCCATTCCGTCGCCGGCATCGTTGACAAGATGCAGCCTCTGCTCGGCCCGGAGACGGCGGTTGTGGCGGCACAGAACGGCGTACCCTGGTGGTATTTCTACGGCCTCGAAGGAGAGACACAGGACCGGCGGGTCAAGGCGGTCGATCCGGATGGCAAGATCTGGGACGGAATCGGCCCGGAACGCGCCATCGGCTGCGTCATCTATCAGGCGGCGGAAGTCTCGGAACCCGGCGTCATCGCCCATATGGCGGGGGACCGCTTTCCGGTCGGCGAACCGACGGGCGAACGGACGGAGCGGGTCAAGACTCTCTCCAAACTGCTGATCGGCGCCGGGCTAAAGGCCCCGGTCCGGACCGATATCCGCTCCGATATCTGGGTAAAACTCTGGGGTAACCTCAGCTTCAACCCGATTTCCGCCCTCACCGGCGCAACGCTCGACCTTATCACCGGCAATCCGGAAACCCGTGCTGTTGCCCGGAAAATGATGCTGGAAGCGCAGGCCATCGGGGAATCCCTCGGTGTTAATTATCCGATCGATGTGGATGCCCGGATCGAGGGGGCGGCCGGTGTCGGTCCGCATAAAACATCGATGCTGGTTGATCTTGAAAGCGGTCGCCCGATGGAGATTGATGCGCTGGTAACCGCCGTGCAGGAAATGGGGTCGATTACCGGGCATGCCACCCCGACGATCGATACCGTCGTCTCGCTGCTGCGGCAGAAGGCCAGGCTGCTTGGTTGCTATTAGATAGCGGGAGGCCATATTACTGGTCATATCCGTCGCAAAACTTTGCCGGATTAAAGAGAAATTTAACGGTATTTATTGCATAATCATGTTTTTTAACACGGGACTGGCCGAAGCAATTGCAGCCAGTTGATCTGAATGGCAAGTCAAAGCGGGGCGCAAACCGCCGCCACTAACGATAGCTATGCTGTCTCCGTCGGCCATGATATTGCGGCTGGTATAGCGGCAGATGTGCTGGAGGCGGGGGGAAATGCCGTTGATGCCGGGGTTGCGGCCTCCATCGCGCTGACCGTCCTGCATTCGGAGCAGGTGCAGTTTGGTGGCGTCGCACCGATCCTTGTCTATATTGCCGGAGAGAACCGGTATTTCTCCATCGAGGGCGCCGGGCGATGGCCCGCCAGTACAACGCCAGATTATTTCCGGGAGAAGCACCGCGGACGTATTCCGCAAGGTATTTCGAGAACCGTTGTCCCCGCCGCACTGGATGCCTGGCTGACGGCGCTTGCCCGATTCGGCACCATGGGATTCGCCGATCTCGCAGCCCCGGCGCAGGCTCTTGCTGCGGACGGCTTCCCCGCCCATGACGATCTCGTCTCCTGCTCCACCCAGTTCGAGCGTTACTACCGCCGCATCAGCGATGATAATGCCCGTATCTGGCTGCCCAATGATGCGCCCGTAAAGCCGGGACAGATTTTCCGCCTGCCTGACCTTGCTAGTACAATCGGTATACTGATCGACGCCGATCGAAAAGCCTCCTTGAAATCGGGCCGCGCAGCCGGACTTCAGGCCGTGCATGATGCCTTTTACAAGGGCGAGATTGCCGAGGCCATGATCCGTCATGTACAGGCATGTGATGGCTGGCTCACGCATGCCGACCTCGCCGCCCATCGCACACCCGTCGTCGAAGCGACCGGGGCCGATGTTTTCGGCGGAAGACTTTATACGCCGGGAAGCTGGACGCAGGGTCCGGCCCTGTCCCAGGCACTGCAAATCCTGAAGGCAACCAATATTTCCCTCCATCCCCGTCAATCTGCTGAAGCCTGTCATGTCATAATAGAGGCGCTGAAACTCGCGCTGGTGGACCGGGAAGCCTATTACGGCGATCCGGATTTCGTAGATGTCCCGATGGAAGCCCTGCTCTCCCACGCCTATGCCGCCACCCGCGCCGCCATGATCAAGATGGACGCGGCGATCCAGCCGCTTCCGCCCGCCGGAGATGTTGCAGAACGCAGCACGCCCACCTCGTCCCCCGCCACGGCGCCGGAGGAGGAAGCGGTGTCGCTGGACACCTCCGTCGCGGCGGTGATCGATGGCGCCGGAAATATCTTTGCCTCAACACCGAGCGATCCATCCTTCGATGGTCCCGTCGTGCCGGAACTCGGCTTTGTCATCTCGACCCGTGGGGCGCAAAGCTATGTGGATGCGGAGCATCCAGCCTGTCTTGAAGCCGGAAAGCGCCCCCGCGTCAGCGCCTATCCGATGATCTTTCGAGACGCAAACGGACGCCATATCGCCGGCGGCGGTCCCGGCGCGGATTTGCAGCTTCAGGCCATGGTGCAAGTGTTGACATACCATCTCGCCTATGACCTAAGCCTGACTGACGCGACAATTGCGCCGCGCGTGTTTACCCATGGCGTTCCGGCCTCTACCGAGCCGCATTTGTCCTTCGCCGGAAAGGTTGTCATTGAAGATGAAATACCGGAGGCAATGCTGACAGACCTCTCTGCACTTGGACATAAGGCATCCCATGGGAAAGCAAGTGGCATCGCCAAGCCGTCCATCTGCCTCGTCGCCAGTAATCAAGATGGCACGCTGGAAGCGGTTGGCGATCCGCGGCGCGCCAGCGGTCAGCGTCTCAAGCGTGGCCCCAGCAATGGAAAGGCAGTCGGTTGAGCGCTTCGCCCCATATGGATAGTGGAACCGTTTCGGTTCATACCGCCATGGCTGACATTCCGCCGGAGGATTGGAACCGCTGCGCCGGTCCGGACAATCCCTATGTCTGGCACAGCCATCTGCTGGCACTGGAGGAAAGCGGTATCGTGAGCCCGGAAAACGGCTTTCATCCCCGGCACATCGTTCTGCGGGACAGGGATGGCAAAGTTGTCGCGACCGCACCCGCCTATCTCAAGGATCATTCGGAAGGCGAGTTGGGCGTCGATCTCGGTCTCGCCATGGCCCACAACCGGGCGGCGGGTCCCTATTACCCGAAGCTTCAGGTCGAAGTGCCGATGACACCGATCACCGGGCCGCGTTTGCTGATAAGCAAGGACGTGAATGAAGCAGAAACCCGACAGAGCCTTCTCGCGGCGCTTCGGCAGCAAGCTGAAAAAGAAAGCGCTTCCTCTGTCCAGATCACCTATATGACGGAACCGGAATGGAATGCCACGGAAACTGCCGGTTTCCTGAAAAGCGAAGGCAATGCCTATGTCTGGCGCAATCCGGGCCTGAAGAGCTTTGACGATATCCTGGCAACAATGCATTCGCGTGGCCGTTCGAAAATCCGCCGAGAGCGCAGGAAAGTCGCCGCCGAGGGATTGACGTATCGAACCTATCGCGGAGACAGCCTCAGCGCAGAACTGACGGCGCCTTTTTTCGAGATGTATACGGCGACCTACAGTTACAACAAAACGGAACTCTGGCATAACCCCGCCTATTTCGAGCAGATCTTTACGACCATGCCTGATGTTCAGGACCTCACCTTCGCCTACCGAGGCGACGTACCAGTGGCTATGCTGCTCAGCATTCTAAGCGAGGATACAATCTACGCCCAGCATTGGGGACATTCGGGCGACATCCGTTTCCTGCATTTCGAACTTGGCATATACCAAACGGTCGAAGCCGCGATCAGAGACGGGAAAACCGCCATTAATTTTGGCACAACCGGGCAGCACAAGGCCGAACGCGGGATCGGGATGGAACCGGCCTATCACAGCCTGTGGTTCCGTTCCGAAGAGTTTCTGGACATTGCCGCAATGGGCATAAAACGCAAGCGTGCCGCCGCCGAGAAAGAGCGCGACGAGGAAAACGCCCGTCTGCCCTTTCCACTGGGCGATCAAGAGGAAGGCGGGAGGTGAATATGCAAAAATCGCAAAACTCCCTGCCCCGCACCCTGACGCGCATGAATAGTGCGGAGACGAACGGCAGCATCGTCTTCCTTCCGGATTTTGGCGGCAATGTTATCTATGCGCAACCGCTCCAGAAAGTATTTTCTGCGGATTATTCATGCTTTGGCGCGCGTCTAGCACCGGACATGGTAGAAAGTCTCGATGATCTCGGATTGATAGAGATCGCCGTGCGCTTTGCCACGGACATTCACCAGAGCGATATTCCACGACCAATTCATATCTGCGGCTTTTCCTTCGCTGGCCTGCTGGCCTTCGAGACGGCTCGGCATCTTTCCACGCTGGAGCCATGGGCGGGCGAACTGTTCATTCTGGATACCCGCATCCGCCCGCGAACTCTCGCCGCGCGTTTCATCCGCAATCCGATACAGGAAATTCTCTATGCCGCCCGCTACTCCGTCCGCAACTGGCGCACCCTGCTGCCGGGCAGGGAAGATCCCCTGATTCTGCACCGCTACGGACAGATTCGCATGGACCTCGGCAACCACGGAGAAGCCCACCGCTCCATCATTCGCCAGATGTATGCAAAGATGGCGGAATATACCCCCCTTCCCTGGACCGGCTCGGCCAGCGTATTTCGCGCCGAAAATGTCCAGTGGGGCTATCGTCTCGATGATCTCGGTTGGGGCCAGCTGATCAGCGGTCCGATCACGCTTATCAATGTGCCGGGAGATCATCTTTCCATGCTGCGCACGGCGGAAAATGCCGCCATACTTGCCGATAAAATGCGCCTTCGGCTGGAAACAGTACAAAAGGAATCAGTAAATGTTTGAGTTGCCGATCAAGCCGGGCGTTCATGCTTTCGATCATTTTTGTGCCCATCTCGACCGGATGCTGGAGGCAAATACCAGCAAAGAGTTCGCGGAACTCGCAAACGGAGCTGTTTCCTATGAGACGCTGACGCGCGATATGCGTCGTCTTGGCGCGGCGTTTGCGGAAGTCGGCCTTGGAACCGGAGACCGGGTCCTTGTCGCCTCCAAGGATGAAGGGGCAACGGTGAAGCTCTTCCTCGCGCTGCTGCGCGCCGGGATGACGCCCGTGATCGGCGATGCCGAGATTACTGGACCGGAGCTTGGCGAATTGATAGACGTCTGTGATCCCGCCGCGCTTTATGCGGACGAAGCCATGCTGGCCACTGCATCGCTCGGCAGCAAACTGCCTCAATCGCGGATTATCCCGATCAGCGACATCCATGATGTCCTGTCAAACGGCCGCGATCCCGGCGGCTGGCCCGCCATTGAGGCCCGGCCCGACGTCGCGCTTCTGGTACTGACTTCGGGCACGACATCGACGCCGAAGGCCGTGGAGCTGACCCATGAAAACCTGATTGCACAGCTCGCGATTTTCGAAGATATCTACGGTTTTGACAGCGCTACGCGGCTTCTCAACCTGCTGCCGCTGCATCATGTGGACGGTTTGATCCGCGGGCCGCTTGTCGCCCTCTGGTTCGGCGGCCATCTCTATCGCCAGACGCCGTTCTCCGTGCAGAACGTCCCGGCGATCCTGAAAGAATTTGGCGAAAAGAACATCACCCATTTCATCACCGTGCCCGCCATGCTCCGTATCGTCGCCCGGATTGGCAGCGACGACAGAGAGGCCTTCTCTGGCCCGGATTTCCGCTTTATCCTGTGCAGCGCCGATCTTCTTGACGCCGCTCTCTGGCGCCATGTTGAAGAGACTTTCAACGTCCCGGTGGTCAATGCCTATGGTCTGAGCGAGGTGGTCTGCGATGCCCTTTTTGCCGGACCGGACAATGCCTCCCGGCGGATCGGATCGCTCGGCCGGCCGCATGGTTGCACGGCGGCTATTCTGGATGATGATTTCCGTCCTGTTCCCGAAGGGGAGGCCGGAGAGCTGGTGCTATCCGGACCGACAGTCATGCGCGGATATTTCAACGCGCCGGAACTGACCGCAACCGTTATTCGCAACGGGTCCTTCCATACCGGCGACTATGCCCGCGTGGGGCCGGACGGGCTCTATGATTTTGTTGGCCGCAAGAAAACCGCGATTGTCTCCGCCGGAGCGACGATCCATCCTGAATCCGTGACCATTGTCCTGACCACCATGCCCGGCGTGGCGGAGGCGGTTGCCTTCGGTGTGCCCGATGCGGCGCGCGGAGAAAAGCTTGTCGCGGCAATTGCCCCGCAGCCCGGCCATGAGATTACCGCCGCCGACGCCTTCGCCTTCTGTCGCAAGCATCTCTCGGCGGAGCGGACACCGGCCGAATTCCGGATCATGGCCTCCCTGCCGCGCGGGGCGTCGGGCAAAGTCCTGATGGCCGAACTGACGGCCGGGACAGCCGCTGCGCCCGCGGGCCTCGCCGAAGAGCAGGCCTCCTTTACAGAGGAAAGCGGTAGCCTGGAGGAAAAGGTCTGCATGGTGGCCGCCAAATGTTTCAATGTCGATGCAGCGGGCCTGTCCGCAGAGTCAACGCCGTTCAATACCGATGGCTGGGATTCGCTCGCGCATATGACCCTGATCGAAGAGCTGGAGCTAACCTTCGATATGCAGTTCTCCGCCGCCGAGATTGCCTCGATTGCCGCCCTTGGCGATGCCATCGAATTTATCGAAGGGGCGCTCGACGCCAAGGCGTAGCGCCACCCGCTCCGTCCCCCCCTCCTTCTGTAATTTTCCGCTGCTCCTGAGTCGGCATTGACGGTTGCTTTTGCCTGCGCGTAGACTACCTCAACAGTAGAGCGTCTCAACATATGTCGCGCAGATAATCTGAACCCACAAGAGTTCCCCATCAGGAGAGAACGGCAATGACCGAAGCAGCCTTCATTTATGACGCAATCCGGACCCCCCGATCCAAGGGAAAGGCCGATGGCTCGCTGAACGAAGTAAAACCCATCACGCTGGTCACCACGCTGCTCAATGAGATGCAGCAACGTCATGATCTGGATACCTCCCGCGTCGATGACGTCATGCTCGGCTGTGTCGCCCCGGTGAAGGAACAGGGATCGGTGCTGCCGAAGGTCGCATTGCAGGTCGCGGGCTGGGATGAAAGCGTGCCCGGCGCCCAGGTCAACCGCTTCTGCGCCTCGGGCCTCGATACCTTCAACACCGCCGCGGCCAAGGTCGCCAGCGGCTGGGAAGATCTGGTCTGTGCGGGCGGCTACGAGAGCATGAGCCGCGTGCCCATGGGCAGCGACGGCGGCCCTTTCGCGGAAGACCCGGAAACCGTGCTGGCGACCGGGTTTGTGCCGCAGGGCATCGGCGCCGACCTGATTGCCACGATTGAGGGATGGTCCCGCGACGATGTCGATGAATTCGCTGTCCGCAGCCAAAAGCTCGCCGCCAAGGCCCGCGACAGCGGCTGGTTCGATAAATCCGTTGTGCCGGTCCGCGATGAGAACGGCCTGATCATTCTGGAGAAGGACGACTTCATCAAGCCGGATACGAATATGCAGACGCTCGGCAGCCTGAAGGCGAGCTTCGCCGGTCCCGGTGCCATGGGCTATGACGAGGTTGCCCTCGCCCGCTATCCGCATGTCGAGCGGATCAACCATGTGCATACCCCCGGCAACTCTTCCGGCATCGTCGACGGCGCCTCGCTGGTGCTGGTCGGTAACGAGAAGGTCGGCAAGGAATTGGGCCTGACGCCACGCGGGCGGGTTCTGGCAATTGCCCTGACGGGTACCGACCCGACGATCATGCTGACCGGTCCCGGTCCGGCCTCGAAAAAGGCGCTGGAAAAGGCCGGGCTTACCCTTGATGATATTGATTTGGTAGAAATTAACGAGGCCTTTGCCTCCGTCGCCCTCCGGCTCCAGCGTGATCTTGATGTCCCGGACGAAAAGCTCAATGTGGTGGGCGGCGCCATCGCCATGGGCCATCCACTGGGGGCGACCGGCGGCTGCCTCGTCTCGACCATGCTGGACGAGCTGGAACGGCGCAATCTGAAACGCGCGTTGCTCTGCATGTGCGTCGGCGGCGGCATGGGCATCGCCTCCATCATCGAACGTGTGTAGGAGGCAGGATCATGACCGGATTCAGATACGAGAAAGACGCGGATAATATCGTCACCGTCACCATGGACATGCCAGGTCAATCGGCCAACACCATGAGCGACGCCTATGACGGCTTTATGGGCAAAGCGATTGAGGCTCTTGAAGTGGAAAGCGATCTCGCGGGTGTCGTCTTTGCCTCGGCCAAGAATACCTTTTTTGCCGGCGCCGACCTCAACTCCATCCTGACGGCAGGTGAGTCTGTTGAGGATTTCTTTAAGCATATCGAGAATTCCAAGGGCTATTTCCGGCGGATCGAGAAACTCCCGGTTCCCGTCGTCGCCGCGATCAACGGTGCGGCGCTCGGCGGCGGGTACGAGCTCTGCCTTGCCTGCAATTACCGGATTGTCGTTGATAACCCCAAGGCCATCGTCGGCCTGCCGGAAGTGACCCTCGGCCTGTTGCCGGGGGCTGGCGGTGTCGTGCGGCTGACGGCGCTGCTCGGCCTGGAGAAGGCCCTGCCCCGCCTGCTGGAAGGCAAGCCCGCCAAGCCCGGCATTGCGAAGGAGGAAGGGATGGTCGATGCGATTGTCGGCTCCGAAGAACAGCTTGTTCCGGCGGCGAAAGCCTGGATCAAGGAGAACCCGGACGCAAGCGCACAGCCCTGGGATCGCAAGGGGTTTAAATATCCCGGCGGCAGTGCGGATGCGCCCCATATCCGCATGACGGCGACGGTTGCCCCGACGATGCTCTACAAGCGAACGCGCGGCCTGATGCCCGCCCCAGAGCATATTCTCGATCTTGCCGTCAACTCCATGCGGATGGGTTTTGAAAGCGCGCTCCGGGCCGAGAGCCGGGGACTCTGCACTTTGGTACAAACACCGGAAGCAAAGGCCGCCATTGCCACCTTTTTCTTCGGCCTGAATGGCATCAAGAACGGCAAATTCCGTCCGGAGGGCGAACGCTGGAAAGCGAAAAGCTCGACCGTTTTGGGGGCCGGCATGATGGGCGCCGGAATCGCCTGGGCCCATGCCGCGCGTGGTCTGCCGGTGTACCTCAAAGACACCGATCTTGAGAAGACGGCGAAAGGCAAAGCCTATTCCGAAGAGCTGGTCGCCAAACGGATCAAGCGCGGCCAGATGGAGGATGAGGACGGCAAGGAACTGCTAGATCACATCAAGCCAACCGACAAGGATGCGGCCTTTGCCGGGTCCGATATTATCATCGAGGCCGTGTTCGAGGATATTTCCCTGAAGGAAATTGTTATCCCCGAAACATTCAGGCAGCTTGGAGAAAACGGAATTTACGGCTCCAACACCTCGACCCTGCCAATCTCGATGCTGGCGGCGGCCTGCCCGGACCCGACCCGCTTTGTCGGAATCCATTTTTTCTCCCCCGTTGACAAGATGCAGCTGGTGGAACTCATTAAGGGCGAAAGAACCAGCGACGAGACACTACGCAAGGCCTATGACTACGTGACGCAGATCGGCAAGATCCCGATCATCGTCAATGACAGCCGGGGCTTCTTTACCTCCCGCGTCTTCGGCACCTTCACCGATGAGGGCGCAAGCCTGATCGTCGATGGCGTCGATCCGGCCCTGATCGAGCGGGCGGCGTGGAAGGCCGGGATGCCGGTCGGCCCCCTCGCCGTCGCCGATGAAGTCAGCCTCGTGCTACAGAAGAAGGTCCATGACACCCACAAGGTTCTCGATGAACGGCTGGGGCTCACGGACGGCTTCCCGAGTAATAACGACGCAACCGTCGCCGTTAACCACAAGATGGTGCAGATGGAGCGCGGCGGACGCCAGTATGGCGGCGGTTTCTATGATTATGCGGCGGACGGCAGCAAGACGCTCTGGCGCGGGGTCGAACAGTTCATGAAGGGCAACAGCGAGATTCCCATGTGTGATATCGAAGACCGGATCATCTATCGCCAGGTGATCGAGACATTGCGCTGCTATGACGAAGGGGTATTGCGCAACGAGGTCGAGGCCAATGTCGGCTCGATCTTCGGGATCGGCTTCCCC
>TARA_R110001606_G_scaffold399236_1_pt1 | contig 33234 bp, 20 predicted proteins | sample TARA_R110001606 | Tara Oceans TARA_R110001606 (sample SAMEA4398315) | marine metagenome | biome: Polar Biome; feature: [SRF] surface water layer (ENVO:00010504); material: water (ENVO:00002006), including particulate matter (ENVO:01000060) such as... | depth 5 m
CAATTAAAAACCTCAACTAATTGAATTTAAATTAGTTGAGGTTTTTTTACTATTTAAATAGTCAGCATCTAGTCAGCATCCTAATAGAAACATTACTTTGATTTAATTAGAGCTTCTCGCAATTCACTCTTCTTAAAGTAAACACTCCCTTCGATATAATGTTTAATTATTATACCTTGTTTTGACCAATTCTCAATAGTACCTCTTGATTTTTTTAAAAATATCATCGTTTCATTTATTGTAAGTAAATCATTATCAATTTCTGAATTTTCAATTTTCTCAAACTGAACATTAATGTTATCTTGTTTAACAGTTTTGTTTCTTTTTTTCAAAAGTTTAAGAGTGTGTTTAGTATTCTTTTCAAAAATTTTCAACCCTTCAGAGACTCCAACTGCAGAACTTTTCACTAAAAATTCTAATAAAACACTTCTAACAGTTTCTATCACACTAATATCATCATAATCGAAAATTGCATGAACAGACCTAGGGCTAAAGACACCAAGCTCTGTATCCTCAAAAGTTTTAACTATATGTTGTAGATATGCACTCAATCTAATATTTGAGTTTTTGTTTTTAATTTTTTTTGTTTTTTCAGATAAAAAAACATCATTACATGAATCATATTCTATAGGAGTAAGAGTGAATAGATATGATAAATTTAAAGCAGTACACCAATCATACAACAACTCACAATATACATTACCGAAATAAGTAGAATATATGATTTCAGATTTTTTATAATTTTCTAAATCTACATAAACAGGAAACCAATCTCCAAAATCATGCTCGTAAAAAGTAAATTTATTTGGCCTGTAAACTAAATCGTTTAATGCAATAATTTTTTTTGATAATTTCATATTTAATTTCCATAATGATCTAGGTTAACAAAATTAAACAATTGCTTAATACAAACTATTATCTTTGATTTAAATCTAATGACATACTCCAAAGAAGAAAAAGTAGATTTTTTCTACCAAAAAACTAACCAGCTACATTTTGAGATAATATTTGCTGATGTGATTAAAGCAAGAAACAAAAACAGTGATCCTATATACAGAACAAACTATCTGGAGTACGAATTGTTTAAAAAAGATCCACTTTTGTATTGTAATGATGTTTCTGAAAAGGAAAAAACTGATGTTTTCTTTGAAATTGATTTGTTTCTTGCTCGTTTACTCCATAGAATCAAGCCAGAATACATAAAATTACTGAAGCTAAAGTATTAATCTCTTCTTTTTGGTTTCTTTGGTGGTTCAGAAACAGAGCTCACTAATTTCTTAAAGAAATTTTGAGAATTATGATGCTCTAACTGAATTTGGTAGTCTTTTAATTCGATTTCATATTGCTTTAATTCGTCTTCATATTCTTCTTCTAATCTATCCTTTCTTCTTTTTAAAGCATTCTCGTGACCTTCAATAAACTTTTCATCATCAATAAATTGATTTAGATTTTCAAAAATTTCTTTATTATCGAATTCAAGATCAAACATTATAATTTTAATTATAGAAACAAAGATTTCTTCAGTTTTACGAAACTTTGAGTGTAATTCGGTGTCAGATATTAAATTGTAAATAATTTCTTGGTGCTCCTCTAGCTCTTTAACAACTCTTTGATATTCTTCAATACTTATTTTATTGTCTTCCATTTCTTTCTGACGTTGAAGTTTCGAAGATTCTTTATAATCTTCAAATAGTTTGACGCCAGCATCAATACCTTTAAAAGCTAACATGCTCTTTTCTTCTTTTGAAAAAATTCCCATAACTGTTTATTTTATTATTTGTTTAATCCCATTTTCTTGTTAATATCCAAAATGCGAAAAGTAGTGCTGCTGGTTGAAAGAATAATAGAAAAAGAATTGCATTAAAAAGTGAAGTATTTTTATATACAGAAATGAAGTTCCATATTAAGCAAATGCCTAAGACTACTAGGCCTATTTCAAGTGATATTACACAAATAATAATACTAATGGCTAATCGAAGCATAATGCCAATATTAAAAACATTGTAGCCATAGTTATCTCTTGAACTTTTCCAAAAGAAATAACCAAATAATAGAGATATAATTACAATTGTTAATGGTAAGAAAAATAGCATATTTTTTATTTTTAAATAGCTAATATACCAAACGGTTATGATATATCATAACCGTACTAATCGTTTTATTCAGCTTCTTTATATTATGTATGATAATGAGGAGAAATATTTAAAACGCTTAGGCAATAATATTTCAAGAATTAGAAAGTTAAAAGGCTTGAGTCAGTTAGATGTTTGTGCTACAATCTCAATGGACAAGCCAAACTTATCAAGTATTGAAAACGGTAGGCAAAACCCCACAACATTAACTCTAAAGAAAATTGCTGATGCTATAGGTGTTGAGGTTAAAGATTTTTTCACCAACTAAGTGTAGGAGTTGCTTTTTAAATCCTTTTATTTTAGGCGTCTATTATTTTTGGAATAAACCTTAACTATAGAACAATAAAATAAATATTATGGGCCAAAAAAATGAAGCAAACGAGTTAATTGCCAGAATTATTAAAGACGGATGTCAATTGCTGATTAATTTTATCACAAAGAAAAAAGACGTTTTGCACTAGAAAAGAACAAACCAACCCATATTGGGTTGGTTTGTTTAATCTGATCAAACTATATAACTTAGCTTACTTTTTTAGGCTTTTGAGGTTTTACATAATTTACGTACTCCTTAATGTTTACAACATAAATTTTTATGACATAATTTGTAACCGTCTTACATTTAGAGCTATTGGCATAATAATCTTTTTTGAAGGTGTCTGGATTGTAAATTCCTTTATTAAATGTCTTTACGGGAATACTACCATCCTTCATTTTAAACCTTTCATTTGTAAATGCATAATTACACAAAAATTTAAATGTTACTTTCTGTTCAAAATTGGCATAAATGACATTACCTTTTTTGTCAAAAATCACATATGCCGGTTTGGTAAAGTTTGAAGATTCTTTACTTGAAAAATTGATAGTTTTCCTACCTGTTTCTGTTCTATATTTCATCTTTTGTGCATTCTTATAAGTATCAGAGTGTTTAGATAAAGAATCGTAAACATCAGTGATTTTTAAATTGACTAGATCCGGGCTAAATTTAGCATCTAGTGTTTCTAACATAAAGTCTTTATCACAGAAAAATGTTTGTTCGATAAAAGGCATTATTTTATGATCATGTATGTTCTTATACGTGAGATGTTCTGCAGTTTTAAAAGCAGACAATAAACAACGATCTAATTCTTTTAAATCTTTTTTAAACGCATTAAGTTTTTCAGATACTTCTGGAAGTTTATTCTTTTTAGAGTCATTCAAAATGCCCTCGATATATTCTTCCGAGACTTGAATATCTCTTTTTCCTAATTTTATTTTTAAAGAATTATATATGCTCTCTAAATGAACATGGGTTGATCTTAAGGATGGATCCATATGATCGTTCAGCCTTTTTAAAACTTTATCTGTAAAATTTTTAAATTCAGTATTACTATCTGATATATCGGAATATTCTGGGGCAACGGAATCAGTATCCATGAATTCCATTGCTGACAACAATTTATCACTTCTCAATATTCTAGGAATGATAATTCTCTCGTGAGATGTCACCACTCCATTTTTCTCCTTCATAGGTCTGTAAACTGTTAGTTTACTTAACTGTTCCTCCAAATCTTCCAGATCTGCTTCTCTGATCAATTCTTCATCGGAAAATTCTTTTTTTAATTGCTCCTTGGATATTATAGATTTAAGAGAGTCAATTCCAAAACCAGTTTTATCAAATTGTTGTTTAGCCCACATTCCTTTTAGTTGAGAGACAACTTTATCATTGATGAACGTAAAGGAAATATTTGTAGATGCTATTTCTTTTATAATCCCAATATTCTTTTGAGATAAATAATCTAAAGCTCTTAAGTAGTTAATTCCTTTAAGATATTTATCTTTTGTTAGAAAAGAAAAAGGACTAACGTAATTCGTGATACTTTTAAGATAACTTGGAACTTTGAAAGGAATAAAATTTGCATTCTTATTTATAAGAAATCTGAAAATTTCAATTGCTTTATCGGTTCCATACCAATAAGATAATTTTAGATGATAGCTGATTAATTTATCTATAGCTCTTTCATGAGAAACATGAAAATCACCTTCAATCGTGAATTTATCATTTTTAAAATCTACAACTTTAAAATTATCTACATGATCACTTAAAGGGTCGATTATTGCTCCTGAAGCTTTTACAAACATTCTTTTTGTTGGATCTAACTGTCCTTCTAAATATTTTAAAACCTTATCATCATCTAAGAAATTTTTAACTACTTTATTTTCTAAGACAAGATGCTCCTTAGATATATCCTTTAAAGGTTCAGAAACATTTATATGTTTAATTATAGATGCAATTCCAGCATCTTTAGCCATATAGTGGTATCCATCTAAGGAATAAAACCAATCCTCATATATACTTGTTTTCTCGTTAATGCTGTTTATAACAGCCTCTTCATTTTTACTTTGTTGCATTCTTTTTTCAATCATTTCTGTTGTTATTTTACTTGGATCTCTTCTTACTTCGTCCAAATAATAAATCTGTTGTTTCCGGGGTATTTCTTCTATGGTGTTTGCTTTTCTACCTTTATTAGCAGATAATAAATGATGGTTATATCTGTTGATGCCTAAAAGGACATTTCCAGCATTTCTTAAGTCAAACTTCCTTGAGGTGTTCTTTAGATCTGGTTTGAATATTTTAGGTAAAAACACTGTGCAATTACATAATCTATTTCTAAATCGGTTTATAGTTTGTATCGCATCTAGAGCACTAACTTTTTTTTGCATAACTCCAAGATCTATCACCACGGCGTACTTCTGTGTAGAGGTAATTCCCTTAGAAAACTCTTCCTTAGTTATCTTGTCCAAATTAATATTGATGCCATTCATAAAACAAGTAGTTGCTAGCACTACATCGTACTTTCCAAATTTACCAGATAAAATATTTTCTGTACATTCTCCTTTAGAGCCTGAATGGAAAAATCCCACGTTAATATTGGGAGGGATTTTAGACTGAATCTCTCTTCCATATTCGATCATTTTCTCTTTATTATTGAAAATTTGAACCACCTTTCTTTCCTCCTTAAGGTATTTGTTAATTTGAGCTATTGCTGTATCATTTCTTTTTTTTGTATCAACCGTATCTAAATGAGTTAAATGCATAATAGGAGTAGATTTATATTTTTTGTCTACTTTTATTATTTGAAATAAATTTTTGATGGATTGCACCTCCATTAGTTCTGGTATCACTAAAGATTCAACATTAGGAGTACCTGTCATAAAGATTATTTTGGTTTTCGAATTTCTTTTCTTCGCTACAAATTCGATTAAATAATTAATCAGTTTGGCTATTACCTCTGGTCTATAACTTAATCCATCAGATAGCGTATGACATTCGTCAATGACTACATAATCAAGTGTGGCCATATCTTCATGTGATATGTTTAATATTTGATTATAGGTGGTATAAATTACATAATCTTTATCTTTTGGGATTTGGGCGCCTTTTAGTGTTTTCATATAATTGAGTTTTAGAGTCTCATTATCAGATTTCTTAAAACTTTCAATTGTAGCTTGAATACCTGAGTTCACAAATAATTGTTTATCATCTTCTGCTTGGTGACTATTCCAAGCATCAGAGGCTATCTGATCTCCTATACTTTTAAAAGGCATACCCAAAGCAATCCTTCCAGGCATTTTATATTTTAAATTTCCTGTAATACTGTTTTTACCAGTCATTAATGTTCAGAATGAATCGTTAATTCATTCCCGAAAGAATATTTATGAAATATCTTTCTGCTTATTGTTTCCTATAAGATCGGACTATATCTTTACCTGTTCTAGGTAACATCTACTTCCGCCAGACTTCTGGCGTACTCCTCGTAAGGATAGTCTCTGAACTTTCTAATTCTCTATAGAGACCCAAGTGTGGCCCCCATGCTTTTATAGTATATTAATAGGCGCTTCCCACATGTGGGCCCTTCTAATATTTATGTTATGAATTAGCTTAGCTGCTGATTGGCGGACTTAGCGCAAGTTTTTTATTGTTCACTTACGTACCTTCAATCAATTTTTAAATTGATTGTGGCTATAGCCTTCCAGCAATTCAAATGTTTTATTACTCAAGATTCCCATCTTGAGACGGCAATTAATTTACCGCACTGGCTTCGTAAAAAGAAAATTTTCTTATCTGCATATTTAGTTTGAAAAAGATCATGCATCACATCTTTGTCTAAATAATCGCTGGGACCAAGCACCACTTCAGGAACAAGGCTATCAAATTCTTCTATTAAGGGTAACCTTACTTTCTTTTTATTCATATAACAGGTCATGTTATCTAAAAACTCTGCTAAGTTAGCTTGATCATTATCATTATCATCAAGATTTTTATTGCGGATGTAAGTTTCGTAATAATCATTAATAATTTTAAAATCAGAAAAGTTTTGAGAGGATGCTCCAAAGTTTTCTGAGATAAAATCATTGACAATTGGCAACTTCCGTACCCTCGCATAGAAGGGGGCTGGTGTCAAAGATTTCAGTTGTTCTTCACTATAATCATACTGAGATCTCATTGCCCAACGATAGTCATTATGGCCTTCATCTAATTTATTAGAATCAGCAGGTATTAATCTTTTCATTTGTTCAATGGCCAAATCTCCAAATACCCCATACAAAACCCAACTTAATATTTGAAGTGAATGATAGTTGTTGAATTCTTCAGAAACCCAACTTTCAATACGAGAATCTTTGTGAATTTGCTCCTCTATAAAATCTATTACTTTTATAAATTTATCAGTCTCTCGGTCTAAATCAAAATTATAGGATTCCTTTTTTAGCAATAAACTGTATGCTTCTTCTTGAGACGAGATATTTTGCTCCTTCATAACTTTGTCAACCTCAACTTGGTTCTCTGAAATCTTTTGAAGAAGTGCTTCATGTTCTAGTTTTCTTTCATTCTCAACTATTTCAGAATAAGAAGACACTCTTGAAGAATCATATTTAAAATCACTAGCTTTATTCGCTATAAAAGGAATGTAAGTCAAACGCGTAGAATCATTAGTTGCCAAATCTATCCACTCTTTGAGTTCAGGTAATTTAGATTCTAATTCTTTTCTTGCGCCTTCATACCATACTTTATGGTGCTTTGAAACAACTATTTTATCTTCTGAACCGAAGTCTCCTTGAAAACCAGAATTTGAAATATCTACTTGACAAAATATTTTGAATCCTTTACCTCTAGGAGATACAAAGGCCATATATGGCTTTACGTTTTTGGTGCCTTTCCATACTTTATTCATCCACTTAACGGCTTCTTTTTTATCTTTGAATTTATCAAAGTCAAAACAAAATCTACCTGTGTGTTTGAATACCATTTTATCTGCATCTCTCGTATTGGTTTTAAGCGATATTATAATAGCAGGCAAGAAAGGTTTTACAGCTGTAAGATCTCCTCCTGAAGCATCTAGCAACTTCTTTATGGATGCCTTAGGGTTAGTCATATCATTGATTAGCTCTTTTTCTGTGATTTCTTCTGCTCTTTCTTCTTCTCTTTCTTTTGATTTTTTTCCAAATGACCTTGTACTGGCATTCCATTGGTTGGTGTACCCTAAGAAGTTATAAAGGAATTGTTTTGGCGTGGTACTTTTCAGGTTGTCAAGTTCATGAAGTTCATCTCTATGTTTTGCAATAAACTTAGAGCAGTAATCTAAAGAGCTAATTTGCTTGTTGCGTTTCGCAAAGTCATTTACGAATTTGTCTAGTAAAGTTTGAGTTTCTTCATCTAGCTTTTGGCTCTCTGCATGTGCAGTTAACCGAGTGTAAATCTGTGGGTGGATTGTGTGTGTTGAAAAAGAATAATAATTATTATTCATTGTTTAAATTTAAGATTTAATACATCTTTATATGTGGACCACTTGTCGGAGCCATGCTTTATATTATAATTAGAAGCGAGCTACCACAAGTGGTCCACATCAGGAATCTATAAATGTGATTTATAGATCTATTTTATAGCTGTTGTACTATTTACTATAAGGTCTAGAGATTTAAGTCGCTGTTTGGTCTCAAAAAGAAAACAGACATGATCTAATACCTATTATGGTCTTGAAGTATTACAAACTTTAGATGGGAAGTAGAGAAAGAAAAAGAATAAATTATGGATTACACCTTGTTAAAACATGGGAAAAGGAGGGTGTTTATATTTCCTAAGAAGATTATAAAAAAAGTGCTAGATTCAAATCCAGTTCTTTCGAGAGTATGGATTCGATTCCTACCTCGAGTACAGCTTAAAATTCTAATCTTCTGAAAACACTTGATTAGATTTTTTTCTTTTATAATAAAACCCCGAAACACTATATAAATTGATTCGTAATAAAAAAAGCCGTTTTAGATTGCTCCAAAACGACTTTTATAATCAAAATCAACTATTAAAAATTCATTTTTTAAAGCTTTTCACTCCTTTTACCAACCAATTATAATATGTATCTACATCTGGGGTATATGCTACAGGAGCTATCAAGTTGTTCTCATTATGATCCATTAACACATACATGGGTTGTGTGTTTGCTTTGTATTTCATGGTTTGTAATTCACTCCATTTCTGACCAATGTACTTCAACTTCTTTCCTGGTTTTAACTTAGAGTCTACAACTTCATTTGCTGGTAAAGGTCTTTTATCATCTACATACAGTGAAATTAAAATCACATCATTCTTTAACATTTGTAATACCTTTGGTTTTACCCAAACGTTTTGCTCCATCTTTCTACAATTCACACATGCATGTCCAGTAAAATCCAACATAACTGGTTTGCCAACTTTTTTTGCATAGGCCAATCCTTTATCATAATCATTAAAGGCTAAAATATCATGTGGCGCCATTAAATGCGCTCCTTCTGGTATATCAGCATGTGCAGTTGCTCCTCCACTTCCTAATTTTGTAAATCCAACTCCATATGGAGACTCACTGTAATGTTGTGGTGGCGGAAATGCACTTATTAAGTTTAACGGTGCTCCCCATAACCCAGGAATCATATAGATGGTAAACGACATTACTACCAATCCTAAACCTAATCTTCCAACAGAAATATGTTTCATTGGGCTATCATGTGGTAATTGTATTTTTCCGAATAAGTAAAATGCTAATGCTCCAAAAATGGCAATCCAAATCGCAATAAATACTTCTCTTTCTAATATGTGTAATTGCAATACTAAATCTGCGTTTGACAAGAATTTAAATGCCAATGCCAATTCTAAAAACCCTAGTACTACTTTTACTGTATTTAACCATCCGCCAGATTTTGGTAAAGAATTTAACCATCCTGGGAAAGCAGCAAATAAAGCAAATGGTAATGCTATAGCTAAAGAAAAACCTAGCATTCCAATAATTGGTCCTAATTGGCTTCCGCCAGAAGCGGCTTCTACTAACAATGTCCCAACAATTGGGCCTGTGCATGAAAAAGAAACAATTGCTAAGGCTAATGCCATAAAGAAAATACCTACTAAGCCACCTCTATCTGCTTGAGCATCTACTTTGTTAGCCCAAGAATTTGGTAGCATAATTTCAAAAGCTCCTAAAAATGATGCCGCAAAAATTAAGAGTAATAAAAAGAAGACTAAGTTAAACCACACATTGGTAGACAATGCATTTAATGCATCAGCACCAAAAACTAAGCTTACAAAAATTCCTAATAGCACATAGATTACTATAATTGAAATTCCATAGATAATCGCATTTCTGATTCCTGCTGCTTTGGTTTTACTTTGCTTAGTAAAAAAGCTAACTGTCATCGGAATCATTGGAAACACACATGGTGTTAGTAAGGCTGCAAAGCCGGAGAAAAATGCAATTAGAAAAATTCCCAACACCCCTTTCTTTTCTGATGAATTTTGATTCTCGTTAGAAACAGTGGTTATTTTATCTACTTTTTTAACTACAGGTTTCCCTGATTTAATTGTGAACTCTAAATCTACTTCGGTAAGCGGTAAACATTTTGAATCATCACAAACCATAAATTCAACTATTGCGTTTAACGATAATTTATTTCCTAAGACTTGTATTGATTGTTCAAATACCGCTTCATTTTCAAAATATTTAATAGCCATCTTAAATACTGGATCCTCAACAATTAAACCTCTCCCCTCTATGGTATTCCCTTTAATTTTAAAGACTCCATCTTCATCATCAAAAGTAAAAGTAGTTGGAAGAGGTCCACCATTAGGAACATTTTGTGAATACAAATGCCATCCTGATTCTATTTTTGCTTTGGCTATTAATTTATAATCCGTTTCAGATATTTTTTCAACAGAAGTTGTCCATTTTATTGGATCATGGACTTGGGAAATCACATCCGTCTGACTAAAAAAAATATACACTAAAAGAAATAGTAATTTTTTCATCTTGCTCTATTTTAGTTATTTAATATTGAAAACCAAATCAACCTCTTTAGGAGCTAAACACTGTGTATCATTACATGCCATATATTCAACTATTGCATTAATTACAAATGGAGCTTTTGATTTTAACTTTACACGTTGTATAAATTTTGCTTTTTCATCAAAATACTTAATCCTCATATCAAATATAGGATCATCTACAACCTGACCTTTATCTTCTTTTGTATTTCCTTTTTTTAAATAATCTCTAGAACTTAAATAAGTAAAAGAAGTAGGAATTGGTCCACCTTTTGGTACATTTTGAGCATACAAATGCCATTCATTTTCAATTTTTGCTGTAGCAATTAACTCGTATTCGTTTATAGAAATTTTCTTCACAGAAGTAGACCATTTTACAGGATTTAAAATCTGACCTGTTGCACTAAAACCAATAACTAAAGTAATAAAAAAAATAATTTTTCTCATAATAGTGTTTTTTGTTGGGTTAAAAGGGCGCGTATTAAAGCGCCCTTATAGCATCTCTCAAAACAATAAATTAATTCACGAAAACAAAGTTTAATGATTGATGCTTCTATTTATAAAATTTAGTTGTGTTGTTTCTTCTTTTTTTGGGGATTAAAAATGACATCAATAACATCTGCTTTTCTGAAAAATCTTCGAGCGGCATTTTTAATATCTTTTGGTGTCACTGAATTAACTATATTATCAAAATAACTGGCTGAATTTCGAATAAAACCAGTTTTATAATAGGTTTGCAAAGCACTCATCCAATAACTATTATGATTCTTTGTTTGTTCGTTATTCTTTTTCAAGTTAAGAACGATTTTATTTAACTCCTCAGCGTTAACGTTTTTTTGAACAGCTTTAAATTCATCATAAACTAATGATTTTAAGTAGTTTGCTTTAGATGGGTCACAATCAAATTTTATCGTCATCAATTTAATTTCATTAGGAATTCGTTGCACTCCTGAACTAACTCGAACTCCGTAAGTTCCACCTTCTTTTTCTCTAATATTCTTTGTGAAACGTAGCTCAAGAATAGATTTTAAAATAGAATGATAAATAATATTTTCTCTGGTGTACTCGCTTTTGGACTTCATTTTAATCATAACCGTAGATTTATCATCAGTCATTGGCAAGGTTATTTCCTTAAAGTGTTTCCCTTTTGGAGATCTAACTTTATGGTCAATCCAATGATCTTTTCTGTCAAGATTTTTGATAGCACCAATATATGTAGCTGCTAATTGTTTCGCTTCAGACTCTTTTACGTTTCCTACAATAAAGAAAATAAAATCACTAGCGTCTGTGAATCTCTCTAGATAGATTTGCTTCATTCTATCAAAACTAATATCGTCAAGATATTTTTTTCCAAATTTTAAAACTCTTGGATTTCCTTGTGAGTTTATATACCCCAATGTATCGTTCATTATGTTTTGAACACTCTTTTTACTTGTAGCAAGATTTTCATAATTCCGTTTCATCAGATTGTTATACATAACTTCATCAAATCGAGGTTTTTCAAAACGGAGATAGGTTAACTGCATCATCTGCTCAAAATCTTCTGGAGTACTCCATGCAGAAATAGATTCAGAATACGAACCAATACTCACTTTTGAACCAGCAGACACACCAGTCATTAACTTTTTATATTCAAGTTTATCATATGCCCCTAATCCATAATTTTTTGTAAACCGTGCTGCATTTGAAGCAGAAGGCAAGTCAATTGGTTTATAACGCGATAGTCCACCTTCGCTCACTCCTATTAATTCTACTCTGTTTTTATCGTGATCCGCATGTTTAAACACCACTTTAGCTCCGTTAGAAAGCGTCCACTCTACCGCTTTAAATTCTGCCAACTGCTTTTCTTTTATAACGGTTCCTCCTTTTGGTAAACTTGCTATTAACTCTTGATCACCTAATACATTATCTTCATATGCATCAAGTTTGCTATTCTCAACGTTTTCTATAACTGTTAATGCTTCTTCTTTGTTTATATGAATAGAATTGTTTTCAGGCCCTGTAATTGAAATTGTCCAGTTATGGTCTGTTTTCCAATGATCTGCAATTGCCGATACTTCTTGAAGTGTTATTGTTGGAATAATAAATTTTGCAAATTGATAATCAAAATCTGCACTTGTAACAACGTTACCAGTTAAATAGTCCGTTTTTAATGCCTTTCCAATGGCATCATTGCTCACTTGATCTTTGCGCTTAAATTTATTTTCTGAACTTACTAAAAAATTCTTCTTAAGTCGTTCTAATTCAGTTGCAGTAAACCCATGTTGACGAACGCGTTCATATTCTTTATAAACCCCTTCTAAGGCTTCCGCTTCACGACCTTTTTTTGCAGTTGCTGATACTTTTAACGCACTGTATCCTCTAACAATACCGGTTACTTTTACGCTACCGCCAAAAAACGGTGCATTTCCTTTTTGTAATTGTTCATTTATCCTGGCTCTCATTAAAAAATTGAAAAATGACTGTACATAATTTCGACGCATTTTATTCAAGGTTTTATCCTCTACATTTTTACGACGCATAGCAAAAGTAATTTTCGATTTTCGCGCTTCGGAATCAAGACCTAACACAAACATAGGTTCTTTATTATCTGGAATTTTAATAAACGGACGTTTCTTAGGATTCTTTACAGCTGGAATTTCAGAAAATAATGCCTTTATCTTTTGTTCTATTTCATCGACATTAACATCACCAACGATACCTATTGCCTGTAAATCTGTTCGATACCAATCATGATAAAATGAACGTAAGGTATCTGGGTGAAAATTTTGAATAACATCTAGACTTCCAATTACATCTCTATATCCATATATAGTTCCATTATAAACTACTGGCCCTATCTTTTCTCTAATTCGAGAACTAGAATTTCTTCTTGTACGTCGTTCTTCAGTTATAACCCCTCTTTCTGCATCAATATCCTCTGTTTTTAAGGATAAATAATTACACCAATCACGAAGAATCTTCAAACAAGTATCTGTCAACTCTTCATTTCCAGAAGGTACTTTGCTAATATTATAAACCGTTTCATTTTGAGTTGTATATGCATTTATTTCTCTACCAAATTTAACTCCATGATTTGAAAGTTCATCAATAAGTTGATTTCCTGGAAATGTTTTAGTTCCATTAAAAGCCATATGCTCTAAAAAATGTGCCAATCCATTTTGTTTTTCTGTTTCTAAAACAGCTCCAACATTTTGATAAATATAGTAACTAACTCTTTTTTTTGGTGATTGATTTTTCTTGATATAATAAGTTAACCCATTAGGTAAAACTCCTTTACGAATGTCTGGATCTCTAGGTATTAGTTGGCTTAGATCTGTAAACTGTTGTGCATATGTTGTAATACTACAAATTAACACTACTATAAATGTTGAAAATAATTTTCTCATTTGATGATTTTAATAATATTTTATAACCTTATTTTAGGTTAATTATTTTTCCTTTCCTCATTACATTAAGGTCAAGCCTCATTGCATCTTTTGTCTTTACTCCTTCTTTAACAGCTATTCTATAAGCCTCTTCTTTTAGCTTAATAGCTTGTGGTTTATCATTGCCAAACAAGTATAATATATTAGCATATTCACTCATAATTTTTGCATCACCTGGAATAATATCATAAGCAACTTTCATCCATCTAAGCACATCTTCTTTTTCTTTAGCGGTTTTTACAAAATTTGCATAACTATATACCATTGATGAAACATTTTGACTTAAACGAATAGAGTATGGCCTAGAACGTAATGCTTTTTTTTCGCCAGCTTTCTTTCGCTTTTGCCAGTTTAAGTAATGATTACGTCTCTTTTTAACATTAATAGATTTAATAAACAATTCGTTGTCTATTTTTACCATTTTTTTATATTTCTCTCCATTTCCGGTTTGATAATAATAATATGTATAGGTTCTGTTTCTTTGAGATTTACCAGTTTTATAACCAACTGTAGCAGCATTTTCAATGGCTTTTTCTAAAATTGTTGTATCTCTTTTTACGATTGCATAATTGGTTGTATTCTGCACCATTCTTCGTTTTAAACGCTGATACTTTTCACGAATATCTTTACGCACATACAGTTTCCAAGCATCAGAACCATAATTTCGTTGAAAAATTTCATCTGCTTTCCCTCCAAATATTACTTCATTACTATGATTAGCTAATAAAACAACCATTTCTTTACTTGATTCTTTAATGTTTTTTTGAATATTTAGGTAATGCTCAAGAACATCTACATAGTTTTTAGATTTACTTTCTTTAAGCTTTTCTAAATATAAGCCTACAACTTTTTCATCATCTTTTTCAGTTTCGTATCGTTCTGCAAGTCGTCCAATACTGTTTAAGTCTTTAGAATATAATACAGCACGTTGTACTTCTTTCATAAACTTTGCTGTGGGCATTGCCGAAGAAAATCGATAGACTACATGCCCATTTCCATCAATAAAAACATATCCAGGAAGCCCTTCAATATCATATTTTTTTTTCAAAAACGGACCTTCACCTCTCTCTACATCTACCTTTAAGGCAATAAAATTTTTGTTGAAATATGCGCCTACCTCTTTTTCAAGAAATACAGTTTTATCCATTTTCTTACATGGTGCACACCAAACGGCATAACCGTCAATAAATAATAATTTATTTTCAACTTTTGCTTTAGCTAAGGCTTCATTAAATGTTCCTTTTTCAAAATTGATTCCTTGAGCTATCGTTAACCATGGAATAAATGACAATATCAGTGCGTAAAATATATTTCTCATGTTTCTTTTAGTGTTAGTATTGTTACAATTTCTCACCCTTCTTCATTTGGTCTAACTCTCTCTGAATAATCGGGTGCTTTTTATGCCTTTTAGGAAGTTTACTTAATGCCTGTTCTTTAAAACCAATAGCTTCTTTCACCTTTCCTTGCTGATACAGAACTTTAGCTTTTAAATTATCAATTTCATGGTATGAAGGTGCAAGTTGTAAGCCATAGTCAACCCAATGCATTAAACGTTTATAATCTTTCCTTTTTTTGCATAAACGTAAATACTTATAACCAATTTTTTCTATCGCTCTCTTTTGAGTCAATGCATCTTTTCCTGTTTTTAAATTTTTTAATACTGCATCGCCAATTAAGCTTGGTTTGTACTTTGTGTTTTTATAGTTCTCGTAATATGCCTTGTCATCAATACGTATTTGAGTTATTGATTTAGCACTCACAATGCTATCTATATAGGAAGCAGCTTGTCGTTTATATACATTATAGTCTTTTTTAAACCAGAGGTAATCCAACTCATAGTCTGCTAAATTTCCCGTTTTCTTCCTATCTTCTGCTAACCCTTTCCAGCTTGTAATAAAAGCACGCATAAGCTCTGGATTCTTTCTTTTATATGCCTGACCACGTGTATTATTAACTATATTGTACTTCATGTTTTTTAGAGACACTTCTTCATTTCTAGTAGCTATGTCCCAAAATTCATTGTAATTGGTGTATAATATTTCCTCTGCTTTTCCACCTACAATTAAATACTTTGAATACTGCATTAAAAACTCCATCATATCTACATCAGATTCTTTAATTTCTGTTTGAATTTTTAACCATGCTTCTATTCCTTCAATTGGGCTCTTTCCATATTCTATCATTTTATTAAAATATAGTTTCAAAAATGTTGCATCATTCTTCTTTTTATGAAATTGCTTCTGTAAACTAGCAAGACTAAAGCTACTATTAACAGACTCTAAAGCTCCGTTACCCATTGAAATAGTCATTGACACATCTAGCCCACCAACTTTTTTATATACCATTTCTCCATCTCCATTAACAAACATTAGTGTTGGGTATGCACCTACTTTATATTTTTTTGCCGTTTGCATCCCCTCTCTTTCCGCGTCTAATTTTATGTTAATAAACTCTTTATTAAAAAGCTCTCCTACTTTAGCATCTGTAAAAACATTTTTATCCATTGCTTTACATGGTCCACACCAAACAGTGTAAAAGTCAATAAACACTAATTTGTTTTGCTCTTTTGCTTTAGCTAATGCATTCATAAAAGAAGTTTTTTCAAACTTTATTCCCTGAGCATATAAACTACTTGTTGATATTAAGAGTAAAAAAGATATTATTTTGACCACTTTTTTCATTTAACTAATTTTAAAGGTTAACAAACGGCTTCATTCAAAACGATAAGTTTTACTAGCTGTTCTTATATAGGTGACGCTTTTTTTATAGAAGAGAGTGACATCAATATAAAAAATATTTGATTTATTTGGTACTTGGCTTTCTAATCAAAACAAAATGTTTCTTTTTATTAATAACGTTTTTCATTGCAGTTTCTAGGTCGTTTATAGTAATAGCCTCTATTGTTTCTTTGATTAACTTGGGCGATAAAACTCTATTATACTTTAAACTTTGCTGTAACCACGCTTCATCAATTTGTTTGTTATCATAAAAGGAAGTGATATAAACACTTTTTAACATTGCTTTTAGTTGCTTCACTTTTAACGGGGTTATTTGGCCTTTACTTAATGGTTTTAAAACTTCATTTTCCATTATTTTTCTAGACTCTTCTATCTGAAGAGGGCTAATCATATACCTAAAACTTAATGACTTAAAGTAAAAAGGGCTGTTTTTAATTGTTGCAGTAGTCCCTGTTGAATAGACTAAACCATATTTTTCTCTAAGAGTTTTGAGCATTATTATTTCTGCATATAATGCAATAGCCTCAAGAATTAATTCGTCTTTAAATGTTTGTTGTTTATTTGGTATTGCAGTAAATAAATAATTAAGAATACTCACTGGTCGTTTCCAATAAAATTCTTTCATAAATATGCATTTTGCTAATACTTTTTTGGATCTAAGGTTAGATAAATTATCTACTTTTGATATTGGTATACTGGCTATATATTTTGAAACTAAAGTTTCAATGTTAATCGGTAAATTCCCTTTTATATACACAATAGATTGTGACAAGTTTGTTTTTAATAACTGATTATATCTAAAAAAGCGTGCTATTTTTTCTGTGTTATGTACAGTGCCTTTTTTATTAAAAACAGTTTTTAAATTGAGACTATCTACAAATGATGAGTATCCATTACCTGTACTGGTTTTATGCTGTTTAAATCGATTATTAAAACGTGTAACATTTGGTGGTACTGCTTTAATTATAGATAAATTAAATAACTTTAAAAGTTCTTCAAAATATTCTGGATTCCCTTTTAACTCATACTCGTATCCAAAATTTTGTATTGATATTTTTTTGAAAACATTTAATGATCGTTCAACAGCACTTACCTCTTTTGTTGAATACTCTCCGTAACTTCCGAACAAAAACCTTAATTGTTTTTTAAAATCAATTCTATCATTTATAGGAATACTATTTAAACCACCTTTTCCTACAAGTTTAATTAGTGTTTGTTTTTGTGGGTAATTATCTAAAATAACCCTTACTCCATTTTTATATTTTAATAGCACCAAATTATTTGCCAATAGTATTCGTTCAACAATTTTAACTGTAGGGTCAATGTTTAATTTATAGTTAATAAATTTGGGTTTTACTACATTCCTTTTGGCTGGAATATTAATTTTATTTTGAAATACTTTTAATCGTTCAATAGAATTTATTTTATCTATAATATATGATTTATCAAACCTAGAGGTATATGCTGTTGATGTACTATCAAATAAAATTGTCTTATGATCATTAATAAAGTTTGTTAACAAAGGCATAAAATCTTCTGATTTTAATGTGCTTAACCATTTTTTACTAAATTCATATTTCATTTTACCTGATAACGGAATGTTTCCAGTCAAAAAGTGTTTTTCTACTTCAGAATATGTGACATGTGTATCATTTTTACTCTTTTCAAGCCTTGCTATAAAATCACTAACATAATATTCAATTTCTTCTTTAGTAAATCCATATTTTTTTGTCTGTGCTATTACACTACAAAAAATATCAAGTAAATTTTCATAGGTTATATTTTTAGATGTTTTTAATCTAAAATTTGTAAACTGGTTCCCTGACAACATATTTGAAACTCTAACTTTAGACTGACTTAACTCCTTATTACCCTGATACTTCAATCTGTTTTCTAGCATTTTACCAAATAGAATATTGACTAAATGCTGCTTAAATTTTTTATAAGTATTGATCGGCAATACCTTTCGTTTTGAAGCTATGATAAGTAATTTTTCCTTCTTTTTTGATTTACGGTAATAAGTTCTATCTATAACTGTCTTATCACTAAGGTTTGGATATTTATGACTCTTGTTCTCTTCTTTAGCAGTTACCTTACCAAAAATTTCTTTAACCAATTCAATTGCTTTGTTTTTATCTACTTTACCATAAATTAAGATTGCTAATTGATTTGGTGTATAATTCTTTTTATAAAAAGAATTTATTTTATCTACTGTTACAGAATTAATCGCTTCTTTACTTCCTAAAACATCATGACCTTCTAACATTGTTCCGTTTAAATAGGGTGATGCAGGTGTTCCTCCTCTATTTATTTCTTCTATTATAACTTTCTTTTCAGTATCAAGAGCTTTTTTCTTTATACGTAAGTTAAACATCCAATCTTTAAATAAAAGAAAGCTTTTACGCATATAAACTTCATTTTTTTCTGGAATATACAAGTTAAATTCTGTGTGTAGACCAGATGTAAACGCTGACATTTCTTTACTTATTCGCATTCCCATACCATCCATAACTTTATAACTTGTGTTACCTGGATAATTTTTACTCCCTTTGAACATCATATGCTCTAATACATGAGCTAAGCCATGTTCATTTTTACTTTCTGCCAATGCGCCGGTGTTAGAAAGCATCGTTAAGCGAATTTTACCACGTTCTCCGTTAGGGATGATATAATAAGTTAGCCCATTTTCTAATTCTCCAAATGCTATCTCTTTAGGCATTTCTATGACTTGACTTACTACAACAATATTTGTAAAAACACCTAAAAACAATAAAATCACTGAATTAATTAATTTTGAAAATGCCATAAGAAAATATTTTAATAATAATAAGCTGTTAAAGAAGAGACGTTATAATATCTTTTTAGAGTGACAAAAATGAATAAAAAAACACCTTATTTATTTGAGTTATCAATAAATAAGGTGTTTTTTGAAACAATAAAGTGTTATATAATAATTATTTTATCTTTTACCTGCTAGAGATTTTAACAAACGTTCAGAAATACCTGTAGAGGGAGTTGGAGCTTTATTTAAATAAAGTTTTCCTTCTGGACTAATAATTGCAAAGTGTGGAATCCCTTTTATACCAAACTGAGAGTAGACTGTATTAATTATTGGTTTATGAATCTGTACCCCTTTTAACTTCTTCTCTTTTATCATTGCTAAAAGTTTTTCCCTATCTTTTTCTTTATCTACAGAGATACCAACAAAAGCAACATTATAATCTTTAAGATTTTGCTTCATCTTTTTTAAATAAGGAATTTCAAAAATACATGGTCCACACCAAGTTGCCCATATATCTACATAAACCCATTGTCCTTTTAAACTTGATAAGCTAACTATTTTTCCTTTTGGGTCAAGTCCTTCAATTTTTGGGTAATCTACTGGAGCATTATACACTTTTCTTCCTTTTTTACCTTTTTGAGCAGCAGCTAATTCTAAAATAAAAGAGCTCCATTCTCCAGCATTATTTTTAACCACCTCTAAATATTTTTCTCTTTTAGCATTGTAATAAAGAATCCTTAATAAATTATTAGCTATCACATAGGTTCTAGTTGAGCCCAACGGTAAGTATTGAGCTATAGTTGCTTCATTCTTTAACCAATCTTTACCATTTACTAATATGCTTTTTGGATCATGTATCCTTAAATAATCTATGTACGCATTCAACACCTGTCTATAACTTAAAGATAAAATTGCATCTTCGTTTTTAGAATCACTCAAACACTTATTTAGAATTACAATTTCTTCTTTAGAAAAATCATGATAGGTTTTTAACCTATAATTAGGCATTTTTAAATCATTTTTAATACGAAAATATGCATTATCTAATTTAACAAAACTTAAAAATCTTTTCGAATATTTTTTCTTGTTTTTCATGAACTTTAAAACAAGGGCATCAATTTGTGTATACAACTTATTCAGTTCTTTAGACTGAACATGATTCAACTCATTTTTATTTAATAAGAATTTATTATAAATAGTTTTTCTAACTTTATAAATCTCTTTTATCAAACGATTTTGATTTGCAGCCCTGGTTTCTCCAACAATTTTTAAGGAGTTTTTTCTTATATTTAATTGTAAATGGTCTCCTTTTTCTAAATAAAAATAAAAGGTTCCACCAACACTACTAATATTGGATATAAAAAAGTTGTTTGTTGCTATTTCTGGTTGATAAAAAATAATTCCATCCTCATCTCTGAAAATACGATCTGAACGTTCCCATAATTTATTTTTACCTCTAAAAGATGCACTTTTAACATCTTTAGAGTCTGTAGTAATTGTTATCTGTGTGATAATGTTTTTATTATTTTCACATCCAGTTAAAACAACAATTACCGTTATAATGGCAACTAAAAATCCATTGAATGAAGAAAGTTTATTTTTCTTCATATAATTACTAATATTTATCATAAAAATTCAATGTTACTTTTAAAATACTACTTAAAATGATTAAAAATTGTGTCTATATTCCTTTTTCAGCTAAATAAAAAGGAGAAAAAGCTGCCTTCATTTTGAAGGCAGCTTAAAAAAATACCTTTATTAATTTTTAGTAAGTAAATTCATATATATAGTTTTTCCCTTTATAGCTAGACCCACCACCTGTAAAAGTAAGTGTCATTCTATCAATTAACCCTTCTGAAGTTGTTGAGTAAGAATAATTTGGTTCTCTTAAATATGTATAAGAAGCATCTTTATATTCTTGGCTTTGGGCACGAACTTTATTTGGCATTAATTTACGAGTAAACAAGTCATAAAACCACATATTACTCGAAGAGTTTGTATATACAAAAGGGGGTAACCCTTCAATATATGTTGGCATGAATACCGTTTTAAACTCTTCAACAGATGAAAAATTACGCGCTAATGTTGAAGTAACATCATATGTTTGGTAATACCCAGAAAACAATGGCTCACCCAAATCAAATGGGTCTGTGTAAAATGGCCCTTCTACTACTTCAGATTGCCCGTAGAATCCATCCGGTGCTCCAGAACTATCATATGTAAAACGTTGTGCAATTACTTCTTCTTCATAATCTTCTTGAACTGTTGGATGGCTATCATATACTCTATAATATATTTTACGTATAGAGCTTATTTGCCCAGTGGCGTTATATGCAAAGTTATACTCAGTTCTTGTATCTCTTTTATATCTAGAGTAATAATTAGAATACACCATTTTATTTACCTTATCATCAGTTCCATATTCAAAAGTATATGTATATGTTGAAGAACCATTTGCATACGAAACACTGTCTATTCTACTAGCGTTATCTGTACCAATATTAATCGTAGTCGTTCTATTTCTTTGATCATAATAAATGATCTTTTTAGGTATTTGAAGACTTGCAGACAAGACTAAAGAGACTTCTTTAGTATAGGTTAATCCTCTATTATCTGTTACAATAATACTAAAAGGATATGGCTGATTTTTAACCATGTTGTCATTTTGAAAACTAATTCCTTTTTTTAGTTCAAATTCATAAATAAGAGTATCATTAGGTACTTCATAAAAGTATTTTTGATTTCCATTAAAAATATATTCGATTGACTTTAGAGGAACCGCACCTGTAACTGCATCTCCTTCTGGTTTGTATATTGGGCCTGAAAGTTTAATTACATCTCCACCTTCAAAATTAATAATCTCTGGTCTTGATTCTTTTTTTACATTTACAATAACCGCTTTATTAAAGCCTATATCATAATTATCTACAACTCTAAAAAGAAGGTTAAAAACAGTATCCTTTTCTTTACTAATCTGTCTTAGGTCTAATTTATAGGTCATTTCAAATTCTTTCTGATTATCATAACCCTCAACATTACCTAAATGCTCGTTAGTTAATCCATCTTTGACTTCAATACTACTTACACCATTTGGCACATTTAATTGTAGTTTTAACTCAAAAAATTCAGGCACCGTATCTCTTCTTATAGTTACTTCTCGTTCACTATTTTCAAAACCTGGTAACGGAAAATCTGGTTCAATTTTACACGAATAAAATCCGAGTAAGCTCATTATTGTTAAGAGCGTTAAATATTTTGCTAATTTTTTCATTATTTAGTTTTTTATTAATAATTATCAAATTAATTAGAGCTAATAAATTACTTATAGAGTGATTCAATTTCTGGATTGAATGCTCTCAAGTTAATTCCCCAAGAAATAAATACATCAGCTGTTTCTCGTAAATACCCGCGCAGCTTGTTTGGCAAATCGTCAAATCCTACTATATATCTAGTGCTTGCTGCTTTTCGATGAATTAACTCATTTAAAAATATTTTAATCTCTTCCTTTTTATTTGAAGGAAACATGTGTTTCGGGTAAATATATCTTCTTGTTCCAAAACCTGAAGAGGATCTCACAGTTGGGTTAATATAGGTTCTTGTACTTGAGTCATAAGAATACCTAACTTCATTTTTTGTCAAGTAGTTTGAATCTAGAAATCCTAACTCATGGTACCATGAATGTGCAATTCTAGGTGATGTTCTGTATGGAGAGTTACTACCATAAACTGCACCAATAGTATCTCCGTAATACTGTCTTTTCTCTTCAAATAATTCTCGTGGAAACTCATCATATAAATCATTTAAATCCATCATTCTTACAAGAAAAACATAAAAATTATCTTTTTTAAATTTCTCGTAACGAGGTGCGACATCCTTTAGACTACCGTTAAAAACAATAGAGTTTCTATTATAAACAGAACGCAATGCTTTATTACCTGTAGAACTAGATACACGAGAATCTGACTCAGTTAAAGCTTCAACACTAGTTTCTGTTGTTGCTGAAACTTTAGATGCTATTAACATTTTATTAGGAAATAAATTTGCAACCTTACTGTTACTTTTAAAATAAGAAAACAATGTTGTGTCTAAGAATTGTAACGAGGCATCTACATGCTCTTGGTAGGTTTTAACAACTACATTTTTATTTGGAAAACTAATCACGTAATCAAACAAGTCTACTACATTTCCATTTCTATCTGTAAATCGATCTTCTTTAATTGTCGGTATTTTTATACCATTCCATTTTTGTGTTTCGGAAATACCTTCTGAGGTATAACGGAAATCTAAATTTGCATCGTATTCATATAATAAACCGCTATTAAAATCATTTACCAAACGTTTTACCAATGGCTTTGACATATCTGCCAAAACAATGGCGCGATTTTCATCAATATTAGAAGGTGTTAACATTCCTTCATCTGAGCTACAGGCCTGTAATAAAAAGACCAAAGCACTTAAAAATAATATATATTTTTTCATTTTTTTTCTTTTAAGTTTATTAATTAATAACTGGTAATTTATCTACTCTTTCATTATTAATTATCCCTGGATTATTTTCTCTTTCTTTAATTGGAATTGGCAACGTATAGTTAAGGTCATTAGAAAACAGTGTATATGTTTCTGTTTTCACAACATCTCCTTGTTCATCTACAGTGGTGTAAATATGTTCTATTTCTGGACGATTATTCATACGTCTTAAATCAAACCAACGATGATGGTCTTCAAAACACAGTTCTCTTCTTCTCTCGTTTTTAATATAATTTAATATCTCATCAGGAGTGTTTGGGTACACAAGTGATGTGGTGTTAGCAAAACGAAACCCATGTAATACTTTAATTATTTCAATAGCAGTTACATCGTTACCTTGCGCTAATGCTTCTGCTTTATTAAGGTAAGCTTCTCCAACTCTTAAATTTTGATACCCCATCGTTGTATAAACTGATGTAGATGTTGATCCATCATAACCTCCATTATGTTTTCTATTAATATAGTGTGTATTACCACCTTGTACAAATGAGTTTAAAAATGCGTCTTTACGATTATCTCCAGACTCATATAAATCATATAGTGTTTCACTTGCTCTATATCCTGCAACCTCAGAAGAACTAGGTGCATCAATTAATCCATTATATGATTTGTGCCAAACATAAAGTATTTCTTCATTTCCTTCAGTTACAAATGGAGCATTGGTTTGCATCATGGATAATTGCCCATCGGCAATTACTTTGTTTGCATACACAATTACCTCATCCCATTTTTTTTGGTATAATTTAACTCTAGACATTAACAAATTACAAGCTTTTACAGATGGATGCCATTTAGACTTTGTAATTCCACTTTTTTCAATATAATCAATAGCTTTAGATAAATCACTCTCTATCAAAGCATAACCATCAGCTACTGATTTTCTTTTGTAAGACAATTCTATTTCTGTATTTACACGAATTGGCACACCTAAATCTGTTTCTTTGCTTGCTTCATTAAATGGTTGACCGTATAGATTTAATAGATTAAAATAAGACATTGCACGGATAAAGTAAGCTTCTCCTTTTGCAAACTCTTTTTCTTCCATAATTCCATCCATATCGTCAATAGTTTCAATAACATAATTTACTACTGCAATGTCTTCATACATTGATTCCCAAGATGTGTTGATATTACGTATTGTATTACCCTCTTCATCTATTTCAATTTCTTGTTGCCAAGTAAATGTTGTTTTATTTGATTTTCTAGCAGTTGGCGCTAATTTAATTTCCTCTAAATCATCTGTCATATGATAAACAGATTTAAATAATGGATAATTATTACTGAATTCATTTAACATTAACGCTTGAAAATGATCTACAGTTTCTACTGCTGTTAAATCTTGTGATTCTTCTTCTAGAAAATCTTGACAAGACACAAAGCCTATAAGAAAAAGTAATACGTATTTTATTTTTTTCATGATTTCTTAATTAATTTAATTAATAACTCAATTAGTTACAAACCAACATTTAAACTAAAACTAAAAGTTGGTCTATTTGGTACTCCAATATTCCTTACCTGGTCTGGATCTTGTCCTTTTAACTTACTATCAAATGCCCAAACAGCTACATTACTTGCTTGTACTCCTAAAATCATAGACTCTACACCTAATGTTTTTACAAGTTCTTTGGGTGTACTATATGAAAGAGAAACTGATGACAAACGAATATGATCTCCACGAACTGTACGAGCATCACTTAAATCGTATAAATTCCATAAAGTTGCTCCATTTGGAAATATACCAGAATTACTATTTGTTGAATAATCATTTACATTTAAAAGTTCATTACTTAAAGCAGGTATGTCCGTTAACAATTCATCTCCTGGTTGTGTCCAACGGTTGTTAAATTCTGATTGCATGTTTTCATATGGCAATGGTAACTGCTGGCTCCCTTTATATAAATTTAATAATCTTGTTTTATATCCTAATTTATAGTTAAAATTGGCAGAAACAGACAAACGTTTATATCTAAATTCTGTACCAAATCCCCCGTAATACTTAGGCAATCTTTGCCCTTCGTATACAAGCATCATTTTTAGCTGCTCTTCTGGTGTTGAGTTTGGCTCATTTAAGTGCTTAAAGGTTGGTAACCCCTGATTATCTAATCCATCAAATTGGTATGAATAAAATCCACTTGATGGAAATCCTTTTCGGTAAATACCTCCATTTAAATACTGTCCAATTGTTAATGAAGGGTTTTGATTAATTGCATTGTTTTCACTTACTGCTTCTTCAAAACCTTTTAGAACTCTATCAACATCATGTGAAATATTAAAACGTGTACTCCAAGAAAAATCTTTTGTTTTTACATTCACAGTTCTAATACTAAGTTCATATGATTGCACATCTTTACTACCTGCGTTAAATTGCTGATTAAAAGCACCATTTACTGCAGAAACAGGTCTTACTAATAATAAATCTTCACTAAGTGAATATGCATAATCAAAAGCTCCACTAACTCTACCTTCAAACAAACTATAATTTAAACCAATATTTAATGTTTTATTTAATTCCCAACGTAAATTTGTTTGTGGAAAATTTACTAACTGAGCAACATTCTCATTGTATTGAAAATATCCAGAGTTAGTTTCTGGTCCATAATTACGAATTGTCATATATGGTGAAGCTGTAGGAATAGTCCCTCTAACTCCATAAGAGGATCTTAGAGATAGTTCATCTATTTTACTGTCATCATTCCAGAATTTTTCATTATGAATATTCCAACGAGATGAAACAGACCATGTAGGTTTAAAACGATATTTTTCAAACTGTCCAAAAGTATTTGTTCCATCACTTCTAATATTAAAATTTAACACATAACGCTTGTCATATACATAGTTTAACATACTAAAAAATGACATTGAGTTTGATGTTCTGTCTGTAATAGAAGGGTACAACTCCCCACTGCTAAACCAATTGATCATATTATCATAAGGATAATTTTCAAAATCATACGATCCAGAATTCGTTCTTACTCTTGGTAAATAAATAAACCTACGTCCATTATCATGTGAATACCCTGGAACAGTAAATCCTGTTGCTCCCCAGTACTTTGTAGATCTTGCTTCTTGTGCTAAATTTACATTTATTACATGTTTATCTCCAATAATTTTATTATAGTTTAACTGATTCGTAATTGTATACGAATTTTGTGAAACCATACCACCAGAGTAAAGTCCACCAAATGGAACAGAAGCGTTATTGTCTATCGTGCTACTAATATAATCATCAACAACATCATAAGTTCTTAGTTCTGCTACATGAAAAGTATTCTCATTAATCCATTCTTCTTGAAGATTGGTTGTATTTCTATAACTTGCTTGAGATCTAAATTTAAATCCATTAAGAAAACTCCATTTTAAACTTGCAGATACACCTAAATCTTTATTAGTAATATTTCTTTCAGAATTATTCATCTCATTTAAAACATGATGCCTACCGTATACAAGATTATTATCTTCATCTGTAATTCTAAACCCATTATTAACAAGAGGCTTACTTAAAAATGATAATTCTCCATTATTGTTGTATACAGGAACTGTTCTACTTGTATAAAACGCTTCGTTAAAAGTATTTATTGATGAATGATTGTATTTACCTTCCTGTACAGAACCATTAATTTTAAATGATAATAATACATTATCTCTAAGGTCAAAATCTAAGTTTGCTCTAGCTGTAATACGACTAAGTTCAACTCCTTTTTCAGTTCCTTTCTGATCATCATAACCTAAGGAAACATAGTACCTACTTTTACTACTACCTCCACTTACATTAATATTATGACTTTTATTAAATGCTGGTCTATATAATGCTCCAAACCAATTTGCATTTAAAGATTCTAAATATCCAACTCTTTGATTAAACTGTTGAAAATTATAAGTTTCATCCCAGTAATTAATCAACGCGCCTTCATACCCAATTCTATCAATATTATCATAACCTTTTGCTGCAGGAGTCCCTAAGTTTCTCTTATACATTTCTCTAGAAACAGCAATTCTTTCTTTAGAATTCATCAAGTTAAAATCAGAATAATGAGGACGATCAACAACACTGCTTGACAATGAGTAGCTAAACTTTGGCGTCCCCTCTTTACCTCTTTTTGTTGTAATAGCAATAACACCACTTGCTGCTCTAACTCCATAAATTGCTGTAGCAGAAGCATCTTTTAACACGTTTATACTTTCTATATCTCTTGGGTTAACCCCCGTTAAAGCATTCCCGATTATGTTAACATTATCGAAACTATTAATTTCTGATGACGACAATTTTACTGGTTCTTCATAGATTACCCCATCAATCACCCAAAGTGGTGTTTGATTTCCTGTAAAAGTGTTTCCTCCTCTAATTCTAATTTTAGCCGCTGCTCCAGGAGTTGCACTAATATTAGTAACCTGTAAACCTGTTACTTTACCTTCTAACATTTGATCTACAGTTAACGCATTTTTAAGCTCTAGATCCTTACCCTTTATACGTTCTATCGAACTTGTTAACTCACGTTTATCTATACGTTGATACCCATTAATTACAACTTGATCTAATTGATTAGGTTCTCCTTTTAATTGTACATTTACTCTTTTTGAGTTATTAATTTTAATTTCTTGAGTTTGATAACCTAAAAAAGAATACATCAACGATGTTACGGGCTTAACTAAAACAATCTTATAAACACCATTAATATCTGAACTTGTGCCAATTGGTCTATCTTTAACAAAAATAGATGCTCCTGGAAGAGGTTCTCCCGTTTCTAAATCAGTAATAACCCCTTTAATTGTTATTTCCTCTTTACTTGCATTAACCTTTACAACTTCAATATTTTTAATAATAATTACATTATCAATCATTGTATATGTTAAATTGGTATTGGTAAGTACCTCTTTAAGTATTTCTTTTACAGTTACATTATTTTTTTTAACTGTAATCGACTTTAACTTAGATAACTTCTCTTCATTAAAGAAAAAGCTATAACTACTTTGTTTTCTTATTTGTTCAAAAAGCTTAGAAAAACTTATGTTTTTCACATCAAGACTAACTTTTTTGCTTTGCGAATAGACACTAGTAGATAGTGTTAGCATTGCGCAAAAAACAATAATAGTTGTTCGCCTCAAGTTTAATCTAATGTTCTTGAACTCTTCGGACTTCCGATGAGCTAATAATAATCTCTTTTTTCTCATACTATTGTTTATAAATTGATTAGTAAAATCGTAAATCATGCTTTAAATGATTTAACTAAGGAAGGCCAATCCTTTTTTATGTAATTACTTATTTTCTAGAAACATAAATAATTTTGTTGTTTTCAATTTCAATTCTAACAGACATTTCTTCTTCAATAATTTTTAAAATATTTGACATATTTTTATATCGAGGAAGGTCTCCACTAAATCTAATTTCTTTTATACTTTCATCTTTAATAAAAACATCTACATTATACCATCTGGAAAGTTTTTTAAAAAATGATTCTAGCGGCTCATTAACAAATTTAAATCGCCCATCTTTCCATGATGTATAAATGTAAGTATCTACTTCTCTCTTGACAGATACAGAGGTTTCTTTATCTAACATTAATTGTTCATTAGGTAACAAAAACTCTTCAAATTGAGTCAACTGATTGTTGGTTGAATTCACTACAACTTTTCCTTCTACTAATGTTGTTATAATATTAGAATCTTCAGGGTATGCAGAAACATTAAACTCTGTACCTAATACTTTTACATCTTGGTAAATAGTCTCAACTATAAAAGGCTTTTGCTTGTTATGAGTAACCTCAAAATATGCTTCTCCTTTCAGTTGAACCCTTCTTTCTGTATTAGAAAAGGGTAAAGCATAAGTAAGTTCTGAACCAGAATTCATCCATATTTTTGTTCCATCAGGAAGCTTTAATTGGTACTCACCACCTTTTGGTATTATTAATTTATTTACAGTTGGCTGTAATTGATTAGCTACCTTAAGTGTGTTGTATTTCAATACGCCTTGAACATTAGTAATTAACACATTACCTGTATTAATTACTTTAGCATTTAATGATTTAAGATTTATTTCTTCGCCATTTGTCAGTACTAATTTTGCTTGCGGCTCACCAGGTCCAATATCAGATTCTTCTATAGTCTGATACTCACCATTTTCATTAAATATCTGATACCCTAAGTTAATAGAAAAAGCTAAAATTAAGATTGCTGCTATTGATGAAATCGCCTTAAGCACTCTCATCTTAACTACACGTCCTTTTTTCTTAGGCTCTTGCATTTTATTAACAAATTGTTTCCACTCTTTCAAAGCATCTATTCCATCCATTTGATGATTCCATTCTTCAAATTCTTTTTTATTAAGAATATTTTGAATAATTTTTTGATTCTGCTCATCATTCTTAAACTCATTGTATTGTTTTTCCTCAATATCATTTAATGAATCAAGTACTTTACCTGCTATTAGTTTAGAATGTTCTATTTGCTTAATAATTTCTTTCATAATCGATGACGCTAGTATAAAAAATTAACAATAAATTAACGCTCATTTACTATATAACGCAAATGAGAGATTTAAGGGTGACAAAAAAAGTAAATAATTTAAAAGAAAGGGATGAAATTTGTTAATAGGATTGTAACAAACTGGTTACCAATATTTTTTCTTAGTGTTTTGTATGCTCTTTTTTTTACAGTCTTAACCGTATTAATAGAAACACCTAACTCATCAGCAATATCTAAGTTACGATATCCTTTTAGAGCTAATTTAACAACCAATGTAGCTTGTGGAGATAAATCTTGAATTGCATTTCTTAGCAACTGATACGTTTCTTCTCTTAAAACCTCATTTAAAAATTCTTGCTCGGGTAAATGCTTAACATCTTCAAGAGATGTACTTTTTAAGTTTTTCTCTTTCCTAATTAAACTGATACAAGCATTTTTAACTAAAACATATAAGTATGCTTTTAAGGCATTATTATCTTCAAAATCTTGGTTATCTTTCTGGCAAAGTTTTACAAAAGCTTCTTGGGCAATATCTTTTCCTTTTTCTTTATCTTGTAAAATTCGACTAGCAAATAAACACATAATCGGGAACAGCATCTCAAATAAAGACTTAAATTCTTTACTATTATACGCTACATTTTCCCCTGATATTTTCATAATACCTAATAATTATCATTAGTAGAAACAATCTAGCGGTAATTTTTTTCATTAAAAAATACAGCTCATTGTTGATAATGATAGATGCAAATATAAAACTACTTACAAAGTATGCAAATATAATATGATTTAATAATACTTGAAAATAATCTAAGACTAAAACAATACATAAAATATACTGAGAGTTCACTTGGGTATTGTTCAATATCTTTATTTTAAATAATGATTTAGGGTTTTATAAAAGCAATTCAAATGGAACAAATCAAACTGATAAGAAACATCAAACAAGAAAGAAAGTGCACATACAAAGTCTACAGCCTCTGAAGGAAGTTTAAGAAAAAAACTTAAGGGCCGTCTAAAAACCCCTTCAATAAAGATCTTTTTTTTTGAGCCTAACAATTTTATCGTATTTAAAAAACCATATTATTATATGTCTTTCCTAGCTTCAGAAGGCCTTATACATAAATAAAATCAATTTATTATGTCAAAATTAAGCAGGAAAACATTTTTAGAAAAACACAGCTCGTTTCCAAATTTCCATCAAAAAGTATTAAAACAAGGAGATATAAAGTGGTCATTATTAATTGAACATCCTCAAGATTATTATGCAGCAAATAGTGGTTCTGTTCCTGGAATGATCTATTATACAGATACGGTAGCTTTTGCAAAAAAGCATCACTTGAGCATATTGCAAATTCTTGATGAATTTGAATGTGATTGTGGTAAACTAGAAAACAAACCTGGTCCAACAGATGAAACAGAATATTTTAATTGGCTTTCTTGGTTTGCATGGGAATCTATGATGAGTGAAGTAATTTCTTTTGTAGAAACTAAAAGATAGATTAAACACCTAATATATAATTTCTTATATATTAGGTGTTATTCTCTTTAATCATATATCAATCAACATCTTCTGCCCATATTTTTGCCAATTGCACCCCATAATCAATTGGCTTCTTTCCGATGTAACTTAAAAACATTTTTTCTGTTCCATGAGCAGTAATATTCATCAACAAAGGTGTTGGGTATTTTTTTTGAGCGTAAAAGTTTGTTGCGAAAGACCTTCTACAAATATGAGAAGCTACTAATTTATATTTTGGATATTTACCTAATTCATACCTCCCTGTTTCTTTATTTCTTAATTTACCTTCAGTTAAATAATCTATTTTAGATTCTTTACAAACTATCTTAAGATACTTATTAAACAATGCAGAATTACTATCTTTATTTTCGCTAAAAACAGATGGGAAATCACCTTGAAAAGAATCTAAAATAGATTTAACTTCTTTATGTATCGGTATTTGCACAATCTTTTTAGTTTTTTTCTGAGTTAATACAATAAATTCAAATCCATAATGCTCTTCAATCATTGACTTATTCATCCGCATTAAGTCTGAAACTCTTTGCCCTGTATAACACCCTATTACTAACCAGTTTTTAGCAGCTTCTAAAGATTCATCTTCAAATTTTGTTTTTTGTATTTGTTCGATTTCTTTAAAAGGCAATATTACTTTATAGGTCTCTGAAGTAAACCCTTTGAAATGTATTAATTGAGAACTAACTTCAATACTATTTTTTTGGGCATCAGTACAAATTGTTTTTACCTCTTTTAAATATCTTCCAATTGTTCCTTCTGATAATTTTTCATCTTCATCTAAAAAATCTATAAATTGTTCCCTGAATTTCAAATCAACATCTTTAACCTTAAGCTTTCTTTTCGTTTTTACTTGAAATTTAATTAATTTATTAAGAATTGTTGTTCTCTTCTTTATTGTAGCTTCTGAAACTCCTTTTTTACCATCTTTATTAGAATTATACTTGAGACTATCAATGTATTGCTTTGTATAATCTATTAAATAATCAAACCCTTTACTTTCTGACCTTCCTAAAAACTTATCTATTGACTCTTTTAACCATGGAGAGGTAATATCTATTCCACTTGTATTACTTTTATTCAACTCTTTTTCTATAAAGATCTCAAGATTCTTAAGATCAACTTTCAAGTTCTTATTAAATGGATTATTAGTCTTAGGAAATCCCGTTGATTTACTCCAATCTTTATGATCTATTGAATAACCAGTTTTTCTCTTATGAGAGATATGCTTACTTAAAGACAATCTTAAATAAATTTGAGAATTAGAAGTTTTACCTTGTAGAATGAACTTAATTTTTGCCATATCGTTTTTTTTTT
>TARA_R110001606_G_scaffold52156_2_pt1 | contig 33193 bp, 33 predicted proteins | sample TARA_R110001606 | Tara Oceans TARA_R110001606 (sample SAMEA4398315) | marine metagenome | biome: Polar Biome; feature: [SRF] surface water layer (ENVO:00010504); material: water (ENVO:00002006), including particulate matter (ENVO:01000060) such as... | depth 5 m
TGATCGAACCTAGGATGGAATTGTCTAAAGAGTGCAATGCGCTCGGCAATATCAATATGACGGTTTACCCTCTACCCGATGACGTCAATTGCTGACGAGATATGGAAGCTGTTCGGCGAGTTTGAAGGCAGCCGGTCTAATATTCCATCCTACGACGCGATTTATCCGGATCAAGAAGCCCCGGTGTTGACGGCAACCGGCGACCGGCTCTCTCTCTGGTAAACATGACATGGGGTGTGCCCGGCTGGAAAGAAGGAATGCGTCCGATCACCAATGTCCGCAATCTCACCAGTAATTTCTGGAAGAACATGCTGATCGATCCGGATCAACGCTGCCTTGTTCCTGTCACTGCGTTTTGCGAATGGACTGGTGAGAAGGACAGTAAGAAGAAGGTCTGGTTTGGTTTAAAAGATGAGCCACTGTTTTCGTTCCCAGGGATATGGCGGGAAACTCATACTGGTCCGCGCATGGCGTTCTTGACCTGCGAACCGAATAGCTTGGTGGAACCTATTCATCCCAAAGCTATGCCCGTAATTCTTAAGCCTGACGATTATGGCGGCTGGTTATCGGCAGGCTATGATGACGCGGTGAGTCTCGCAAAGCCCTTTGATGCAGACGCTATGGAAATCGTCGAGTGAGGGTCTCGCATAAATACGTGCGTATTTGGCAATGTACGGGGTTTATCCGCAACGTTTTGACCAGCCGCCGACTACAAGGTAGGGCCGGATAATGATGATAAGCGTGTACCTCGCTTTAGCGAGTTCTGTAGTTCCGGCCGGTCAGGCCTTCGACTGCACTCCAGTTGCTGTGTGGGACGGAGACGGTCCTATATGGTGCGCTGAAGGACCGAGAATCAGATTGTCTGGTATCGCTGCACGCGAGATTGATAATAGCTGTAGGACCGGACACCCTTGTCCCACCGCAACCGGCATTGAAGCAAGAGATGGTCTAGTTAAGTTGCTTGGCCGGCCGACCGGAGCTGGGCCCCACGGTCACATTCAGATAAAGGGACCGGTATCGTCTTGCCAATCGTTAGGCGGGGCAGGGGGCAGCCGAACAGCTGCTTGGTGCAGTTCGCCTAAGGTTGGCGACATCTCGTGTGCGATGATCACAGGAGGCTTTGCACTGAAATGGCAAAAATACTGGAAAAGCCAACGATGCTAAATTTGAGAATCTTGGTTCTAGGTCTGCTGTTGCCGCTCGGCGGTGTTTCGTTGCCGGCTGGAGCTCATGGTGGAGGCTTAGCTGCGGATGGTTGTCACAATGACCGTAAAAACGGCGGGCGGCACTGTCATGGCGCTACGTCTGGACCTGTCCGTGCCAAGTCCAGCGGCAGTGATTATTATCCAAATTGTGCGGCTGCCCGTGCTGCCGGTGCTGCTCCGGTGAGGAGAGGTCAACGCGGCTATGGTTCGCATCTTGACCGTGACAACGATGGAGTTGGCTGTGAGTAAATTTTCGATAAGAAAATTTGTGGTGCAATGGTGATCCTATGAAAAAGGTTACCGTTAAGAGGGGCGAGGGATTAACCGCAAGATCTGAAGACAAGACAGTGTTCGAGGGTGATAACCCAGACGATATGGAGCCCATGCGCGAATGGTTCGAGAGTTTAGGCGATCGACTGAACTCGCCATGGCATGGAAATTCTCAACTTATCAATTTATGCCGCGTTCGGCTTGACGAACTCAGAGCTGAAGCAGAAGCGCGCTGGGCAGCAGAGCATTCTGGTCAAATATACTATGAAAACGGAAAACAGCAGTGGCTGCAATACCGCGTAAGTGAAGGATGGTATTTAAAGGAGATATGTACCTACGCAACAATAGTGGAACGCTGCGCAGAATCTGGAAGGTCATGGGAAGCTGCAAACCGCGCACTTTTGATGGGCGAATTGATAAACGAATTCAGAATTTCTGAATATTGGAATGAGTTCGCAATCTACGGCAAGAAACATTTGTCAGGGTTACGTGAAGCAGCGCAAGACAAACAGGGCTGGTCGCTTGAAAAGCGAGCTAGCCGGGTGGCTGAGAGACTTAGAACGAATCCCAACAAAGAGCAGGCATATCGAATGGTTGCGAAGGAAGAAGGGGTTTCACCCAGCACGATAAAAAAATCTTACTTAGCCTTCACAAAATAAAGTTGGACCGTCCAATAGACTCTCCAGTTTGAGCCTGTTTACTGGAGATCTCCTCAAACCAATGAGGAGCTTTGAGTATGCCAGTCAATAAAGGGCCTTCCAGTCCGTTTCTAAATCAACATCAACTGTCCAATCGGTGGCATGTCAGTCCACGAACCTTGGAGCGGTGGCGCTATGAGCGCAAACTCCCAGGATATCTAAAGGTCGGTAACCGAGTACTTTATCGGCTAGAAGAAATTGAGCGCTGCGAAAAGTTACGCGAACAGGCGGGAGACGCCTTGTGATTGTCCTGGCACAGATATTCTTAGCTAAGTCGTCCACCATCATTTCCAAAGTTTGAACATCCAATTTGCTTTGCGGCTGACGGGCCGCGATTGGCGCATTTGTTTGGCTAAAAACTTTTGGGGATGCGCCCTAGTTTTCCGCTACCAGAAGGGGTGAGATCAAAGCGGAAGCCCGAGTTCGAAAGATAGAGCGGGGATCTCCGGAACGGCACAGTTTCGTAAGCAGCTATCAAGCACGCAAGCCGTGTCGGCATTGCGCGCGTCCACGTGCGACGGCTGGCTCCGGTGAGCATCTCGATCGTGTTTGGAACGAACCAACCTAGTCATCGTGACAGGGGTTGGTCGTTCTATGCCCTGAGCTCCGACTTCACCAGTGATCATCTACAAAATAGTAAGACGCTCTATCAGTTGAGAAGGGCGCCGACGTGTAGTCTCCGATATCGCGAAGCGTCGGGGCCCTTCTGAAACGCACGCTTCCCATGTTTTGTCGGTAGGTTCAGCGCGCATGCGAATAGCATGCGCGCCCTCAAAACATATTGCTGCGGCTGGAACAGAACGCCTCTGATGGTTTTAGCTGTGAGGGATAAGTGTAACTTGGAAGGGGGGGGATTTTAAACCTTGGGCCCGTTCCGAAAAAGACCGGCGAGGGACTAAAAAAAGCAAATCCGCGAAACTTCACTAGGGGGGTGAGTAGAGAGTTACGCAGAGCCTATCAGAGGCCGGTCGCGTAGTTATGGCGACCAGAATTGCAAATTATTGGCGTTCAAAACATAGCAAAACAGCTAACATTTCTTGCTGTTTCGCTCTATTTAAGGTTGCGAACTACTTTGTGGCCGTCGGCCACATTCCCCGCCCAAAGAGCTGTTGAGCGGCGATCCGTCTTTCCGGTGCCGAGAACCCGAACAGCTGGCGCTGTATAGCCCAGTCAGTCGGAATATTCGACTCGAGCACAATTTTGCGCGTTAACGTTGTGGGCTGGGTGCCGTCGAGGATGGCCGTCACGATGTCAGGTGCAAGATAGTTCAATCGGATCAGGCGAGCAAATAATGTGGGTCGGCAATTTTGTTTGTGGGCGAGTTCTTCAATCGACCATTCTCTATGCTCTAGTTTGGTCCACCGACATACGACATCTCCAAAAAAGATGATTTCCTTCTAAATATTGGGGCAGGGCAATGTCGCCTGCTGTATCTCATCGGTCGACTCCAATTCGCCGGTACTTATACCTTTTTACAAACCCAGTATCAAAGCAAACAACGCCCGCATAAACCAATATGCCATTGGCAAAACCAGCAGGAAAACGAAAAGTCCGAGGGTCAACTCTTCAAGATCGGGAGGGCGCATACGGCCTAGTTGCCGAGTAGGTTTTGTTTAGGAAAGCGCTAGTATGCTAAGCCGTCACGGCGCGTTTACGGGGCGATAATCAGGTAATGCGTTCTTCCGCTCATCAACCGAGGGGTGGATTTCTGCTTCTCCGATCCGCCGAGGTTCCGCCCAAGGGAAGTAGTGCCAAAATAGCGACCAGCGCTTCCACTCCCGATATTTCTTATTCTTTGGAATGATTTCCAGCGCCCACCAGCCGGTCGTCAGCGATCTGTGAAGCATCCCGGTCGGTGAGGGCGGTTCATATTGATGCTTGCTGCCTTTGCGCGGTTTTCCGTAAGCTAGATGATTGAGCATCTGGGTGCTAATCTTGAGTCCTGCTTTCTTGGCCTCTTCGGCCATCCAGACAAGCGGATATTTGGACAGGGCGCTTTCTTTCTCCGGATAACCGCCGCCTACATCGGAATGGACGCCTGCAAACCAGACCTGCTTGATATCCTGATTTTTAGTCATGCTCTTGTTGAATGGATTTGGTTCGAATTTCTGCGGATCATTCCACTTTGCGACGCGGAACATGCGGCGACGTTCATCAATCGCCAGTGCATGCCGGAACCGTGCCACCGAGGGGTTCTGAAGTGTATATGGCAATGTTTCGAGGCTTGGTATCCAGAACCGGTCAGGTCGCGGCACGAGAACCGAGGCAACAGTGTCCCAGACACCGATAAACTCAATCGGAACCCGGCGTGCTCCAATCACGCGGGCAAAGTGCCATGCCAGATCAAGCTGGTTGTCATTCGCCGCTTTCTTGTAAGTTCCAAGCGCGCTGTCACTCATATTGATTTGTTCAGGCTCCAGAAGCCCGATCAAATGAATAAACCCAGCGAGAACTCTTGCCGTCCAGGCGCCCCGGCTGAACCCGAACAAATAGATTCGGTCGCCATTTTGATAATTTTCAACGAGGAAACGGTATGCGCCGAGTACATTTTCATCGAGCCCAAAGCCAAAGGCCAGACCTAGAACACCGACGAGTTTCTGGCGGAACCGCTGCCACGGACTGATCCGGCTAATTGTACCAACACCCGGGCTGTAATAGACCAGCTGCTGTTCGTTTTTCTGCGCGATGCGGTAGAGCTTCAAGACATTGGAAAGATTGCGCCCCAGTTCATTGCCTGTTCCATCCAGCATAATCACAAGATTACGCGGCGCGGGCGACTTACGGGCGGGCTTAGATTTTGTGGACTTCGTTTCCGGTTTTGTTCCTGCTCTGGGGCGTGAGGGCATTTTTAGTTACCACTTCATCTTTATAAATCTCGTCGTAGGTAACGTTGATATCGTAATTGTATGTTTAGGTCACTGATGAGCACAAACATTTTTAATGGTCGAGGTAAATTTTGAAGAAAACACTGCAGGAAATGCCTCACTTTCGGATAATATCAGGAACTAGATATTATGTCTGTTTTGCGCCGGTGATTTCAACTGATCGACGCAACACTTTCATCTTTTGAGAGAAGATGGAGTGTTGGATATGAAGCAGAGGAAGCGAATTTATTTCAGTGCTGTGCAAAAGCGAGAGATATGGCATCGCTGGCAGCGGGGGGAGTCGATGAGCAGTATCGAACGTAGTTTTGAAAGAGACTCGTTCTCGATACATCCGTTGAAATCTCGGACGGGTGGCATTCGTCCGTTGGAACGTAAGCGATCCCGCCTGGCACTGACATTGGCGGAGCGAGAAGAGATATCTCGCGGCCTTCAGATCGGAGTGTCATTGCGCTCGATCGTACGGCAGTTGCCGCGCTCGATATCAACGATCAGCCGTGAAGTTAGACGCGGTGGCGGGGCAGTTCGATATCGAGCGGCGGCATCTGACAAGGCGGCTTGGAACCGGGCGCACCCCCTCAAGTTGTGTAAGCTGGCTGGCAATCCGGTGTTACGGCGGACTGTTGCCCTCAAGCTTAAGCGGTTTTGGTCGCCGCAGCAGATTGCAGGATGGCTCAAAACACAATATCCCGGCCAAGTGTCCAATCAGATATCCCATGAGACAATCTACCGAAGCCTGTTCGTACAAACACGCGGCGTGCTCAAGAAAGAGCTGCTGGCTTATGACTCATTCGGCTTCGCTGTGCGTCGGTGAGCAATCTTCGATTGCCAATCAGAATGACACTGCATGATGAACTCAGGATATCATTATTCGGACATGTGTTGAACTCTAACTGCGATTGAAAAAAGCGCCCCGTGCAGCGTCGGTTGGGTTTCCGATCTTCATGTCGTTTGCCATCACTTGCAAGCCGCGCTGTACACCGGGTCGACTGTCAATCTCAGCGAGCCAACGCTGAACATTTTTGAATTCAAACACATCAATTCCGTGTAATTTTTGTTGCTTTTCCATCATCCAGGGGAATGTCGCCATATCGGCCAGCGAATAATTTTCACCCGCCAGATATGCTTGCTCGCCCAGCCGCCGGTCGATCAAGCCATAGAGCCGCTTTGTTTCTCCGCAATAGCGATTGATGCCGTGCTCTACGCGTTCCGCAGCATAGCCGTTAAAATAGCCGCACTGACCGAACATTGGCCCGACATTGGCGCATTGAAAGAATAGCCATTGGGTCACCAGCGACTGTTCGACCGGATCGGACGGCCAGAATTTATCGTATTTTTGCGCCAAATAGAGAAGGATCGCTCCCGATTCAAAAATGGCATGCGGACTTCCATCGGGACCATCATGATCAACAATGGCCGGCACCCGGTTATTGGGGCTAATTGCTATAAATTCGGGACTATGCTGCTCTCCAGTAAGGATATTGATCGGCTTGACCGTATAGTCCAATTCCATCTCTTCCAGAGCGAGCGAGACTTTATGCCCATTGGGCGTCGGCCAATAATAAAAATCGATCATCGTGCATGTTCCTTCTGTAGCGCGAGCACTTCTTGAATCGCCTGCTGGCAACGTTCAGGACTGGTATCGCCTTCATAGTCCTTGTTATAATGGGATTTTACCGAAGGCCTTTCGATCGCTTCATCATACCAATCGGACAATGCCGGCCGGTTCTCGCGCCAATTGAAATCGGGATGGATGGGGTCTTTCGCATCGTAAAATTCTACCCGAAATCCGAGATAGCTGATCGCGTGCAGCATGGATGCATGGCCAACATCAAACGTCGACCAGCCAGCTTTTGCGTCCTGCTCCAGCTTATCAAGCGCTGCTATATATTTTGGCCATAAGCGCTGAAATACACTCATGTTCCATTGCTCTTCGGGCTGCCATTGCTCGGCAACCATCTGCACGGTTGTTTCAAATATCGTATCACCTGTGGCCAGCCGGGTGATGGCATCCCAGCGTTCAGGGCCCGCTTTGGGGTACATGCGTCTGGCAACCGAAATCGAGTCCAGATATTCGCAAACGGCCTGACTGCCATAAATGACCTGCCCTGTTTCGGTTGCCAGCGTCGGCACCTTGCTGAGCGGGTTGATAGCGGTCAGATCATAGGCATCGTCTTGGTCTTCGCCATCGAGATTTTTGAACGGAAAAGTCGCGATGAATTCGATATTGTCCCAGTGGCCACATTCATGAGCGGTCACGAGGACCTTATGGACGAATGTATGAAACGGGGAATAGAATAGCCTGATCATCAGTTTGTTCCTTTCAACAAGGTGTTGCAAAATTTTCAATTGCACTGAAGCATGAGACCGCGACAATGCGATATCTACAGCAATACTTCGACTGCAATCCTACCCCTCGGGCTTCAAGCGACTTTTTGTGAGCAGTCCGTGATCCAGTCAGACAAAAAATAGTACTTGAAACGATCTTACCCGCAACACACCGGTACTCCCCAAAGGGGTCGATCGATTTGGGTGTCAAAGCTGTCAATCATGTCGTGACGGACCGCGGCCCGACAACTTCTATCCATTCACCGGTACTACTGGTAAAGGCTAAGCTCGGTTGGCCCGTATATAGTCGAGAATTGCTATTAGCTGGCACGCCGCGTGCCAGCGCCTCGAACGGCTGAACAGACTCTACTTCAAAGGTCATCATCGAGATTCCACCGGGAAGACAACCCTGCACACACGGTCTTGCATCGACCGCTTTCGGCATACCGTCAATTTCAATATAATTCTCATCTTGCAGTTCGACCGTCCCGACGTAAAACTCGTGAGCCTGATCGATAGAATGATAATCCGCGATGAATGGCACAGCCGCTTCGAACGTGTCTTTCTTCGGAGAGCCGAAGCGGGAATTATACTGGATCATGGTTTCATCGACATCATTTACCGCCAGTATAACAATGAAAATTTTATCCACATCGCAGCGTGCAGGTGGAAGGACGTAATTGTCCAACTGTCGGTTTACCTGAGTGAGATACAAGACTTCGCCATGGGGCCCGCTAACCTGCCCTGCCCGCAGCGCACCTTCTGAAAACTCTAGATCCTCTGCTGGACCGAGCACGTCGAACCCGCATTCAGAGAGATTCCTTATGGCAGAATCGCTGTTTTTTACGGTAAATTCGAGTGCTGTCCAACCGCCGGTTAAATAGGGTGTCAGCGGTTTTATAGAGGCGTCTTCAACAAACCTGATGAGACAATCCGCATCAGAGGTAGGTCCAATAATGACAAACTTCGCTCCCGCCATTTTGCCGGCACCCCAACTATTGGCAAGAGGTGTGGAGATTGTACCATCTTCTATGAACTTGTAGCCGAGCGCTCGCTGATAAAGCGCAGCCGCGCTTTCTGCATTTTCGCAAACGATAGTAGCGCATCGAATTTTTCCAAGCTTAGCCAGTTTAGTCATGTAGGGTGCCTTATCTTCTCTAGTGTTCCACTGTGATCGAGCGTTGATTGCTCATGTCGCTCCAGTGTGTTGATGCCAGGTTTTCGTATTTAGAATTTTATCGCGCGCCACTTTTGCGAGGTTAGAAAGTGGCCGGTCATTGGGGTAAATCAAACATGCAGAACGCGTGAGCGTGGGCTCGATAGCGAAGACGCGCGCCATACCTCCGCCTGGCTCAAGATGGGCCATGTCGGGCGGTGACAGGAACAGATAGTCACGCGATTGAATCAGCGCCTGGCCCAAAGTTGGAGCATCCGAGAACAAAAAGGATTTCGGTGGATCCAGATTGGCATTGAGAAATGCCTTTACGATTGCGTCATGAGCATCCCGCCTCGCATAGGGTACTACCCAAGGATATTGCTGCATATCTTCTAGGCCAACGTCTTTTTTGCCCACCAGAGGATGTCTGCTCCGCGCCACAACGATGTCCGTCGATTCAAAGAGAACATGCTGATGCAAACTGTCCGCGTGATCGATATTTGTTATCGGCGCGCCAGCGATTAGATCTATTTCTCCCAACTTCATTCTAGTTATGAGTCGGTCGGTATAGTTTTCAATGATTGCAATGTTCACATCCGGGCGCTCAGCACACATGTCGGAAATAAGCTGCGCTATAGTTGAGCCGGTCATGGTCTCGCCAACTCCCAAACGGAGCCAGCCGGTTTCGGCCTCCCTGAGAGATTGGATGGCCTTATAGGCGGATCGTTCGTTGACAACCAAATTACGCGCATGAGCCTCTAGTGCCAACGCATATTCGGTCGGGGTGGTTACTCCACCGGATTCTCGCTGAAACAGCTTCACTCCCAGCTCTGCTTCCAACTTGGCTATCGAAAAAGCAATGGCCTGCGGCGTAACCCCAAATGATTTGGACGCTCCAGCAAAGCTTTTTGCCTCTATTACCGCTAAAAAACGCGACACGTTCACAATGTCCATAATTCCGTCCTCACCCGCTAAATAACCAAATTTTCGTAAACGCCGTAGCCGAATGACGAGGAGGCCAGCTTTATCGAAGCCAATAAAAGCCATACCGCACATCATCTCCGATCTTATTATTGCTGAATCACACCTTTTCGAAAAACCATTTCATCAAGTCGATTCCCTCATAAACAACTCAGTAGCGTTAAAGCAAATATTTTTTGTTGCTTTTACAAAATAGACATATATAAATTGTTTTAAACAATGGAAGGTTATTGGGGTATGTTGAATTGGAAATCGAAGCGCACACTGCTAGCGGGCATGGTGATGGCAAACTTTGCAGTCACGACCGAAGGCGCATACGCGCAAGCAATTGGGCCTGAAAGCGAAGCAGGGCCAAGACTTGAGGAAATCATTGTCACCGCCCAGCGGCGCTCACAGAATGTTCAGGACATCCCTGTCACGGTAAGCGCTTTGTCCTCTGACTTGCTCGAGCAGCGACAGATTTCGAACACAATAGACTTGTCTCGCAGCGTCCCCAATCTGGTGAGTGCTAATAATGTACTTCTTGGAACGTCAGTCACATACTTTTTACGGGGAACAGGAAGCACAGAATCCATCTCAACATTTGACCTTCCTGTTGGTACATATATTGATGAAGTCTATATCGCCCGCCAGAATGCCAATCAAATTGCGCTTTCTGGCGTCGAGCGTGTAGAAGTGTTGCGCGGGCCGCAAGGAGCCTTGTTCGGTCGAAACACTACAGCAGGGGCAGTATCCATAATCTCCAAGAAGCCCACCAACGAATTTGGTTTCGAGGGAGAGCTTACATATGGTTCATTCAACCGCAGAAGCTTCAATGGAGCACTGAATGCCCCGGTTACGGATGGTCTGATGCTTCGCGTCAGTGCTTTTGGCGTCGAAGACGACGGGTATTTAAAGAGCCCTCTGACGGAAAATCTAAATGGCGAAACCTCGTGGGGCGGCCGCATTGCTCTTCGCGCGCTGCCTAATGACATAATTACCTGGGACATTTCCGCGCAGTACATAAATTCAGAAAAGACCGGTCTAGGCGTTCCTGGCATTGTACAAGACGGACCCGGAGGGCCCTTTACAGTATTCCCAATCCCGGCAACCGGCGATCTACTGACGGGCCTCTATGAAGCAGGTGCCTGTGAGCCACAAGGTGCTATACAAACCTGGGCTGCACAAAACTGCCTTTATAGTGGAGTCGAATCCACTCTTCTTATTTCAAATATCGGCATTGAAACGGGTATAGGCAATTTTAGCATTATAAGCGGATACTCCCGAATTAACCAGAAGTTCAATTTGGATAACTTTGCAAACACCAACCAGCCAGTCCTTGGTGGTGGATTTGGCTCAAATTTTTATCTTTCAAACCTTGGAACGCACGAGCAGTTCACTCAGGAAGTAAAACTGTCTGGTGAGACGTTGAACGGCGATCTGGATTATGTCGTTGGCATATTTTATCTCGATGAGTCTAACAACACAACGGTGATAGACACGGTTGATTTCGCTGATGAAATCCCCGTCGTTTTCGCGGACCGTATAATCGATAACGGCACGAGTTCGTTCGCCGTCTACGGGCAAATCGACTATACTATCATACCCGATCTAAGGCTGCAGCTTGGCGGACGTTTTACGTCAGAGAAAAAAGACTTTGCTGTTAATGGTCAGTTCTTCGGCGCGCCTGTCGTAACCAGTGATCTCGCGGTCGCGGGTATACCCCTGGAGCTAAATGTGAACCGGTTCACACCGCGTGTCGCATTGCAATATGAGATTGATCCAGCCACGCTAGTGTTTGCGTCGTACACTGAAGGGTTTAAATCGGGAGGATGGAATGCACGCGCTTTTGCACCCGGAGGATTTGTAGCGTTCACCCCGGAATATGTGAAATCCATCGAATTGGGTCTGAAAACCGACTTCTGGGATGGTCGTGGGCGCCTCAACGCAACGCTGTTCAGAGCCGAATATTCCGACCTGCAAGTCCCTGGAATTCTTCCGGGCTCGACGGATTTCATAACCTTAAATGCAGCAGATTCTCTCGTTCAAGGGTTAGAGCTTGAAGGATCCGTCCGCATTGTGGAAGATCTGACCATATTCTCAAACGTTGGCTTGACCGATGCAAAATACAAGGAGCTTAGCGCTGCTGCAATCGCTGCCTCACTCGGTCCCAAACTGCAAAGAACACCGGACGTTACTGCCCAGGTTGGCCTTGTCGGCAGCGTCTACATAGCAAATGAGCACAAATTGACGCTAGCGGCAGATGCGCAATATACCAGTTCATACGAAACAGGTCCTTCCAATACCTTAGCAGGAAGTGTGGGAGGGCAAACGACTGTAAACGCCCAACTCAGTTGGACGCCACCTAGCGAAAAGTGGGAACTCAGTTTCGGCTGCAAAAACTGCACAAACAATGTGTATGTTGTTCAGGAATTGCTGGGTCAGATTTTTGCTAACGACCCTCGCAGGTTTACGGTGACAGCACGGTTTAACTACTGATCTCTATATCTCGAGGAGAAAATCGATTGACCGAACGCATCCATCTAGAGACAGATCAAGAAAAATCTGTAGAGGGCAGATATGCAACCTTAGTTTTAGCAATCGCCTTTACAGCATGGTTACTCACCAATCTGGACCAGTCTTTATTTGGCTATGTAGTCCCACAAATCAGAGATGAATTCGGACTAAGTCTCTCTGGCATCAGTTATATTATATCACTTTCGTTCATAGCGGGCATGGTTTTGCCGATAGGAGTAGGTGTATTAACCGATACTATTGGCGCACGCTGGACGTTGCCTCTTTGCTTGGGCACCTCTGCAGTGCTGGTGGGAGTTCAGGGCCTAGTGCCCGGCTTGTTTGGCTTTGCGGCATCAAGGATCGCGAGTTTCGGCCTTAGTGCGGCGCTTTCACCAATTACCAGCTCAATAGTGCTAGCTGCCTCACCGCTAAAATGGCGAGCAATGTCAGTTGCAGTTCTGCAATGTGCTTACCCGCTGGGTTGGCTTTTATCGTCATTGATTGTTTCCCCGCTGATTGATCAATTGGGATGGCGCACTCTCTTCCTCGTCGGTTTTCTGATTGCTCCCATCGCGGTCGTTTTGGGATATTTTCTGCCAAAGAACGAGTTCGGTGCACGGCGCAAGATCGAGAAAGTAGAGCATAATGAAGCCAGCCTTCCTATCATAGCGCTCTTCAATCCCGCGCATCGACGGAAAACAATTTTGTGCGCCTGCGCTTTTTTCTTTAATGCTGGCGCAGTGGCCGCAACGGCCTTTTATCTGCCAACCTTTTTAAATGAAGTCCGAGGCTATAGCTTGGCAAACTCTGCCCTGATAGTAGGCTCCGGATACGGCATCAGTGTCATCGGCTATCTTGGCTCCGCGGCAGTAGGCACCTATTTGCTAAGCCGGCGAAAAACTATCATTCTGTGGAACATTTTAGCTGCCGTCTTTGTCACGACAATGCTGTGGTTGCCTCAGACTTTCTGGCAAGATTTTATCGCCTTTGCTGTCATGGGCATTTTCTTCTACGGTACCTCTGCAATTTTGATCACTTACGTTCTCGAAAACTTCCCCGAAGAAATGCGCGCGACGGCGGCAGCAGTCTGTGGCACTGCCTGTGTCAGTGGAAGCATGGCTGTCTTTCCGGTGTTGGTAGCTGAATTGGTTCCGAGTTTGGGGTGGCAAACTACGTTCACCATTATAGTCCCCCCAGCACTACTCATATCGGCACTAGCGATCACGTTGATGCCGCGCATGAATGCAGAAGGATCCAAGCCTCTTTTGTTTCAAACTAAGTAAAAAATGGGAGAGTAGCACGATGCCTATTTCACTCGCACATGATTTAAAATTCGACCTGACGCCCGATGACAGGTCTGCCCAAGATTTCGTTGTCAGCCTCCGACGTTTTGTTCTCGATGATCTCGCCAAAGCCATGCGCAGCGAATATGAGCAGGCCATCGCTCCCAAGCTGCAACGAATGAACGGCGAAGTCGACATCAGCCAGGATGACATTCACACAGCTATGCGCACAAATACGTTATTTCAGATTTACAGCGGTGTGCGTTATAATGCCCAAGAGATGTCTTGGCGATCGGTCATCCCTGGGATTTCGCAAAACATTGAGCAGCTTCGAAAAACTGCCGAAAAATTCAAGAGGGAGCCGACGGGCTCTCTCACATTAGACAGCTCACTGGAAATCCCGACTAACGTAGCGAAGCTCGATGTTCATTTGATGCCGGGCGGCTACGTGTCAGACACAGACCTTTTATCCGGAGCTATTTATGACAACGGTCTGACGGTTTTTACCGCCGGAATGGTTGGTCCCGAAATGGATGATATTGGGCAATCCTTTTCACGCTATGTCACGCATAAATTCCCGCATCTAAAACCCGAAAAGATTCTCGATTGCGGCTGTACAATCGGACATCATACGGTGCCATGGGCGCAGAATTTCCCTGATGCGGAGGTCCATGCAATCGATGTGTCAGGATCAATGCTCACATACGGTCATGTTCGTGCCGTAAGTTTGGGTGTACCGATCAATTTTAGGCAAATGAACGCTACAGCACTCCAGTATGAGGATTGCTCATTCGATATAATCTTTTCATCGCAGTTTCTGCATGAGTTGCCACTGAAGGATATTGTGAAGTATTTCTCCGAAGCATATCGCGTGCTGAAACCTGGGGGACTCCTGATTACGATGGAATTGCCGCCAAACAAAATGTTGGAACCGTATGACCAATTCTACCTAGATTGGGACTGCTACTATAATCGCGAACCCTATTATCGAAAGTTTAGGGATGCCGATCTTCGATTATTGCTTGCCGATAGTGGTTTCGATTGGGCAAACTATTCACAATTTACCATCCCACAATATTTCACCCATTTGCACGAAGATTTCGAGAAAGATCTAGACCAAGAATATCAATTTGATGACAAGATAGGACGTATGAGTAGCGATTTTCGATATTTCGGTTTTGGGTTGGTTAAATCATGAGTGAATATTCCAAAGAGCAGCACGAAGTTCTGGATTTGTTGAAAAAGGCTCCCGGGAAGCGTCCCCAGTTTTTCGACACTGGCGGCGTTGATCACCTGCTCACGATGATCATGGAGCTTTCCTCGCAACTTTGGATTGTGAAGGAGAAGCTGTATTTGCACGGGGAGATTCTCTGCGAATTGGATCCAGATCTCAAACAAAAACTTAAACATTGGCAACCGTCACCCGACCAATCGATTGAGCTGGAACAAATGCGAACAAGAATGATCAATAATCTGTTTCGAAGCGTGACATCAAATGAACCCGTGAATGATAACGCTAGCGATACCGATGATCCGGTTCCTCCGGGAACTTGATCCAATCGGCGATCAGCTGAATAGCCAAGGCCGCAGTGCTCAGACGGTAGTTATGTGATGAGGATCACTTCAGGCGCGCAAACTCAATTCCGGTGGGGTCAATAACGGACTGTCGGCTGTCGGGTTTCCAAGAAATATAAGCGGACTTGTTTCTCGGCGTGATCGCAGTGACTGCTTCCGGCCCAAATGTTGCCGTTAGAGCGCGAGTGAATTGTTCAGCAAAAGTGAGCTTGAGAACACAATTTCAGTACGAGAAGCGCTCGATAGTCAGCTAAGAGTTGAACCATCTTCCTGCCGCTCGGCTGCTTTCAGGCTTTCAGCAATCAGAGTCGTGATATCGTTGGCCGCTGCGATAATCGGCTCTGTCGCCAAATGGGCATAGCGGGCCGTGGTCTGAACCTGCGTGTGCCCAAGTAGCTTGCCGATCATTGGGAGGCTCATGCCGTTGCTAACCGCGACCGAGGCAAAAGTATGCCGCAAGTCATGAATGCGCGCGTCCTTAAGTCCAGCCCGTCCGCGCACACGTTGCCAGAACGGCTGGAGGTCAGTGAGATGTGCTCCAGGGTTACGACCAACGATAACATATGGGTTGTCGGGATGGCGGTCAATTTGCTCAATCACATCCACCGCCGCCTGACCAAGGTGCACTGTCTTTGCGCCAGTTTTGGAGTCAGGGAGGTTTAACGCATAATTGCCGAGGTCGACCCACTGCCATTCGAGTTTCATGATTTCGTTGAGCCTGCAGCCGGTAAATAGCAGCAGTCGAACAGCTGCGATGGCGGATGGTAGCTCGATATGTTCATCTTCCATTTCGCTGAGTACCCGCCCGATGGATCGCAGCTCGCCTGCCGAGTAGTAGCGCTCGCGCTTTTTCTCGGGATATTTTTTGATGTGGCGACGCGGGTTTGTGCCGTCAGGTCTCAACCCCCAAAGCTCAGCTAGGTTGAATATCTTGGATATAATCTCGAGATTGCGGTTTGCCTGATACGGCCGGTGTCGCCAATCATGATGATATTTGGAGATGTCGGCTCGAGTGACATCAGTAATCCGTAATGAGCCAATAGCAGGAAGGATGAACAGCTTAAGGTTGCGCCGATATTCTTTTGCTGTGCTGGTTTTGAGATGGACGGCACAGTGTTCATCGTCAAATCTCGAGGCGAGTTCATTTACGGTTAGAGCAGTGCGGCGCTCGCGCTTTTCTTGCAGTGGGTCGATGTCGTTGCGTATCTTCGCCAGATTCTCGATCGCTAAACCTCGAGCCTGATCGACCGTCAGCGCGCCATATTGCCCGAGCGACATACGGCGTGATGTCCGGCCATGCCGATATTGTAATACGAACTTAATTCGGCCGGTGGGAAATACGCGAACGCCAAAACCAGAAAGCTCGCTCTCCCAAACAAAATAGTCCTTGTCCTTTATCTTCAATCCTTCAATCATCCGCTTGGTTAGCTTCGTCATTTTCAGCCTCCTGTTACCAGCCGGCTTTCGAGGGTCTCAACTGTAAGCATATAGTAAGCAAGAGGATGAGAACCGGTGCGAAAGTCTGCGTAGCTACTGAGCCAAAACAACGGCAAACAGTCAAGCTAAGCTATTGAAAATAAGGGTTATTGCGTAGCTATGCGCAAAGGAAAGTAGGGGTGAAGCTGGGCCCTCATAACCTGAAGGTCGTAGGTTCAAATCCTACTCCCGCAACCAACAAACCCCAATATTACAAACCACTACAAGCCTCGCTGATACCAGCGGGGCTTTCTTGCGTTCGGGATATGGGGCTAGGTTTCGCCGTCCTCCGCCCTTTATATCCAAAATGTCTGTCTATTGGAGGGAACCAGTCGCAGGTTTGCTGCGTTATGAAAGCAAACGGACTAAAACAGGCTATCTCAATGAACCATCAAATCATGATCGTCGAAGACGAATTTCTCATCGCCATGGAAATGGAGCAGATTGTCGGCAATCTGGGATATGATTGTATCGGCGTCGCCGACGACACGGATTCTGCGATCGAACTGGTAGCCAAAAAGCCGGAAATCGCGCTCGTCGACGTCAATCTGAGCGACGGCCCAACCGGCCCGGTTATCGGCTCGCGCCTGGCCAATGAATTCGGGGTGAAGGTCGTCTTTGTCACCGCGAATCCAAAGCAGTTGGGAGACGGAATCGAAGGTACGCTTGGCGCGGTTACCAAGCCGGTCGAAATTGACTTGCTGAAAGATGTTTTGAACTATCTGGTGGAGGTCTCGAACAATGGTGACGAAGTCGAGCCGCCGCCGAGGATGAAGCGCTTCAATTGAGCCCGACTAGCTTCCGGCCATGCGCGAGGCCTGTACGGACATATTTATTTGTAATCCGTCCGACAACCAATGTCTTTCGATCGACCCGCCCAATTGCTGGGTAACCGACATTTCGACGAGTTTTGATCCAAATCCGGAATGGGAAGGCGGAGCCGGGATGGCAGGTCCGCCACTTTCCGACCAATTGAATAGGATCATGTCGCCATCGCGCGCTATCATCAGATCCACATGCCCCTTGTCGGCGGCAAGCGCCCCATATTTCATCGAATTGGTAGCCAGCTCGTGAAAGACGAGCGCAACCGGCGTTGCGGCGCGGTCGCTCACCTCTATATCGCCGCCGGAAATCAGCAGCCTATTCTCCGAAAAAGCGGGGTAGGATGCAAATATCTCGGACAGCAAATGGCGGATTGTGACCTTGCCGATCTCTGCCTGGGCTTTATCATTATGCGGACGGACATATTCATGGGCCCGGCCGAGCGCGGCAATCCGGCCCTTCAGCGTTTCCGCAGGCTCGCGGAAATTCTCGTCGCCGCGCGCGGTCATGCTGATCAAACCGGAGATTATCGCGAAAATATTCTTGATGCGATGGCTGAGTTCCTGGCTCAGAATCTCGTTCTGGCTTGCAGCCTGTTTGGCATCTTCAATATCCGTGCAGGTACCGATCCAGCGCTGTATCTTTTGATCGGGTCCGAGAATCGGGAGCGCACGCCCCAGCACCCATCGATATTGTCCGGTGTGATGCCGGAGCCTATATTCGACCTCATAGGGCTCGCCGCTCGTCAGGCTGTGATTCCATCTTTTCCAGGCTTCTGGCTGGTCGTCCGGGTGAAACATGTCCGCCCATGCCTCGCCATCGGTTGATCCGGCGGGGGCCCCGGTAAATTCATACCAGCGGGCATTATAATAGTCATGGTCACCGTCGGGCAAAGTCGACCAGACCATCTGCGGCATCGTGTCGGCCAGCGCGTGGAAAGCGTCGCCGCTCAGCTGCAACGCGCCTCGCTCCTGAAGCCGGGCGTCGCTTGCCTGACGGTCTCGATATTCATTCAATATGAAATTTCTGATTTGGCTACGGGTGGGCATAAACAGCTTTCACTGGCTTTTTGGAAATGGCGTTCAACGATCGTCAGATTATATGACATAATAACGCAGGGAGCCAATTTAGTTCATTTTCAGCAAATGTAATAAAAGTTTTTCCGGCTAATTGAAATCTTTTCAGCGAGCCAACTCGCGGCAGTTGCTAACCGGTTGTTATGGCAGGACGGAAAACCGCAGCCATCCGCTTTGCCCGACTTCCTGAAGGAAGCACGACCGTGCTCGATGATCCGCAAGGGATCCGGTGCGGTTGGCTGGTTTCGCCGGACGCGGCTGTCAGATCGCAGGTCCGGCCATGATCGGTCGGCGACGCAGGCCCATCCGCTGCGACTGCCGACCGATCACTGGATCCGGTTATCGGCTCAGGCGGGAAGGCCGCTGATCGATTTCATTTCCATAAAGTCTTTAATCCCGTAAGCGCCGCCTTCGCGACCATTGCCGGACTGTTTATAGCCACCGAAAGGAGCGCCCGGAGAGGGAGCCCAATTGTTGATCGCCACCATCCCGGCACGCAACCGCGGCGCCACTTTTGCCGCTTCGGCAGGATCGCCCGAAATAACCGCGGACAGCCCATATTCGGTATCATTCGCGGTTTTGACCGCAGCATCGATATCATCATAAGACATGACGGTAATGACAGGACCAAAAATCTCTTCTTTGGCAATCCGCATGCCGGAGTTCACGGCGCTAAATACGGTTGGTTTTATATAATAGCCGCGGTTTACATTGGTCGGCAGGCCGGTGCCGCCGGTTTCCAGCGTCGCGCCTTCATCGATCGCGGACTGGATCAGGTCCTGGATTTTGTCATATTGTGCCTTGTTCACCACAGGTCCGAGATGTCCGCCTTCCTGCAGCGGGTCACCGACTTCTTGCCCGGCGAATATGTCGCTGATCATTTTGGTCGCTGCGTCAGCCTGACTGCTGTGCACCAGAACTTTCGTCGGCGCGATGCAGCTCTGCCCCGTGTTGATCAGCACCCCGGCGACCGTCGGTGGCAATACCGTCTCGAGGTCCGCTCCGGGCAGAACCAGATTGGGCGATTTTCCGCCCAGTTCCTGATGCACACGCTTGACGGTATCCGCTGCCGCCTTGGCAACCAATATACCGGCACGGGTCGAGCCGGTGAAGCTGACCATATCGATATCGGGATGCGCTGCGATGCGCGCGCCGACTGTCGGGCCATCACCCAGGACGAGATTGAAGACGCCAGCGGGCACGCCTGCTGCATCCATGATTTCGGCGAGAATAGCGGCATTGCCCGGACATTCTTCCGATGGCTTCAGCACCATGGTACTGCCGCCGGCAAGGGCAGGGGCCACCTTCAATACAATCTGGTTCAGCGGCCAGTTCCATGGCGTGATCATGCCGATGACGCCCATTGGTTCGTAGACAATGGTATTGTCGCCCTGCCGTTGGGAAAACTGGAATTCTTCCAGTGCGGCAATCGTTCCCATGAAGCCCCCAATGCCAGCTGGCGCTTGTGCCGCAGCGCCCAGGCTAAGCGGGGCGCCCATTTCTTCTGCCAGCGAACGCGCGATATCCGGGATCCGCTTTTTATATTCTTCGACAATCCGGCCGAGCAGCGCGAGACGATCCTCGCGGCTTGTCTGGCTATAGGTTTCAAACGCGGTTCTCGCCGCCGCTACCGCCGCATCGACATCGGCTTCGGTGCCGAGGGTGATTTCCGTACAGGGTTCTTCGGTCGCCGGGTTGATGACCGAATGCAAAGTGCCGCCAATAGAATCAACCCATTGTCCGTTGATATAATGTTGTAGATATTTTTGCATGTCACACTCTCCCGGGTCCGCGCTGCAGCGCGCCTTTTAACTGTCTGGTTAGATCGTCGCATTCTTATGGACCGTCACCTAGCATAATCCATAGCAGATATAAGAGAATTATGGATGTTGGGCCCGGTTATGGCGGTTGATACGATCATTCGACCGACCTCGAGGACAGCGCCACTGGTTGACCGGTAGCGAGACCGAGCCTGGCTAGCATTTTTATATATTGGGACTTTCGCTTATTGACCCTAGGAGAGGGATATGAACTATCCAAAGCTGTTAGAGCCGCTCGATCTGGGCTTCACCACCATCAAAAACCGCGCGATAATGGGTTCGATGCACACGGGTCTCGAGGAAATCGAGGGCGGCTTTGAACGGATGGCCGCCTATTTCGCGGAACGGGCTGCCAATGACATCGGTATGATCATTACCGGCGGGATTGCGCCCAATCAGGAATCGTCACACGGCGGTGCCACGATGTCGAGTGACGAGGAGGCCGCGAAGCACCGGTTGGTAACCGACGCTGTCCACCAGGCCGCTCCGGATGTGAAAATCTGTATGCAGATACTCCACTCAGGACCGCTCGCGCACAATCCGGATTGCGTGGCACCTTCGGCGGTAAAATCTCGGATTGGGCGTTATGTTCCCAATGAACTCGACAAGGCAGGAATTGAAAAGCAGATCGACGATCATGTGCAATGCGCGGTGATGGCAAAAAAGGCCGGCTATGACGGCGTCGAAATCATCGGATCGGCGGGCTATCTTATTTCGACCTTTCTGGTCGAGAAAACTAATTTGCGGGAAGATGAATATGGTGGAAACTATGAAAACCGCATAAGATTTGCCGTCGAAATTGTCGAGCGGACCCGCGCGGCGGTTGGCGAGGATTTCATATTGATCTTCCGTATTGCGGCGATGGACATGCTGGAAGGCGGGATGAGCTGGGACGAGGTCGTCACTCTCGGCAAAGCTTTGGAAAAGGTCGGTGTAAACATCGTATCCACCCACTTCACCTGGCACGAAAGCGCGGTCCCGACGATTGCCACGATGGTTCCGCGCGCTGCATTCACTTCGGTTACGGGACGATTGCGCAAACAGCTCAATGTTCCGGTGATCACCTCCAATCGGATCAACATGCCGGATGTCGCAGAAGAAGTGCTGGCACGCGGCGACGCAGATCTGGTGTCCATGGCCCGTCCGATGCTCGCCGACAGCGCCTTCATGCGCAAGGCAATTGAAGGGCGCGAGGATGAAATCAACACCTGTATTGCCTGCAACCAGGCCTGTCTTGACCATACATTCTCCGGGAAGCTGACGTCCTGTCTGGTCAATCCCAGAGCCTGTCACGAGACGATGCTCAACTATTTGCCTGCGCCAACACCGAAACGCATCGCCGTCATAGGTGCCGGACCTGCGGGTCTCGCATACGCGACGGTTGCTGCCGAACGCGGTCACAAGGTTACATTGTTCGAAGCATCGTCTGAAGTCGGCGGCCAGTTCAATCTGGCGAAGAAGATTCCGGGCAAAGAAGAATTTTACGAAACGCTACGCTATTTTGCCCGGATGCTCGAGGTGCTGGGAGTCGATGTGCGGCTCAACACCTATGCCAGCCCGGCTCAGCTGCAGGCGGAGGCCTTCGATGATATTATCATCGCGACCGGCATCACACCAAGAATGCCGGAAATCGACGGCATCGGTCACGCCAAGGTGGTAAGCTATATCGATGTCATCACCGGAAAGAAGCCGGTCGGTGACAAGGTTGCCGTAATCGGGGCCGGCGGGATCGGCTTTGATATCTGTGAGCTGATCAGCCATTCCGGTCCATCCGGTGCGGTTGACCGTGATGTTTTTGCAAAGGAATGGGGCGTCGATTTTGACAACCATCCCCGGGGCGGGGTGACTGGCGTCGAACCGGTTGTGGCCCGTTCCGCTCGCGAGATTACCATGATCCAGCGCAAGGATAGCAGGGTCGGCTCCGGTCTGGGGAAGACGACGGGCTGGACCCATCGCCTGTCGCTGGCGCGGCGTGGCATCAACATGATAAACGGCGCGCACTACGACAGGGTCGATGATGCGGGTCTGCATATCACCGTGGACAACAAGCCCATTCTTCTGGATGTGGATACTGTCATTCTCTGCGCCGGCCAGCTTCCCAGGCGGGATCTATATGACGGTCTCGCTGCATTGGACCTGACTGCTGACCTGATCGGCGGCGCATTTGAAGCCCGCGAACTGGATGCCAAGGCGGCGATCAAGCAGGCGTCGGAAATGGCTGCTGCGATTTGAAGCAGGGACGGTCCAGCGATTGGTGAGAGCATGTGCCCGGGAGGCTATGGTCGATCGCGTCATTGCTTCAAGTGGTTAGAAACCATGCCACTGTTCCCATAGCAATTGAACCGATTACCGGTTTGATGCATGGACAGGTCCGTCGTCTGCATTCGGGCGACTGGCGGGACCATATTTTTTGAACAATATTCTACCGATATTCCGTTTCCTGACCTTGGCTGCAGAGAGCGGCCTGAAAACGGCTCTGGTGACGCTGACGGCGGTCACCGGCGCATCGACGCGAAATCCTGGTGCGCATATGGCGGTTGCAGAAGACGGATCATTCTCGGGCTCGTTTTCCGGAGGTTGCGTGGAGGCGGCGGTGGTTTCCGAAGCGCTGGATGTGATCAACAGCGGGAAGCCTCGGGAAATCAGGTTCGGGGCAGGCTCACCTTATCTCGATATTCGTTTGCCGTGCGGCGGTAGTATCGACTTGCTTTTTACTCCGATAATCGACGGCTCCAGCACTGCCGATATATTTGACCGGATCAGGGACCGCGAACCGCTCACAATTGTGCTCGATATTGAAAGCACCGACATCCAATGCGAAGCGCAAAGTTCAAACAGGATAGCGGTTGAGCGCGCCGGTTCGCAACTTCTCGTCCATCACCTTCCGGCTGCCAGAATCATCATAGCAGGACACGGCCCGTCGGTTGAAAGCTTGGTGGGGCTATCCGCGAGCTATGGCATCGAATGTTCGATATTATCACCAGACCCGGTGGTGGTTGATCAGGTTCGCAGGTTGGCCGGAACGGCCCATATTCTGAAAACGCCGGCGGCGACGCCGCTGCTCGATCCCGACCCTTGGACCGCCTGTATATTCTATTTTCATGATCACGACTGGGAAACCCGCTTGATGAAACAGGCGCTTTCGTCGCCGGCCTTTTATGTAGGTGCAATGGGCAGCCGCAAAACCCACGCCCTCCGGCTGCAATATCTGGAAGACATAGGTGTCTCGGTAAAGGACAGTGCCCGGATGGTTGCACCGATAGGGCTGATCCCGTCAACGCGGGACCCCGCTACCCTCGCATTATCGACTCTGGCGCAAGTGGTGGAGCATTATCACCGAAATTTCACAGAATAGAATATCTCCAGGCCAACTATTCAGCAAAACCCCTACAGAATTGGATGAACCCCAGTTTAACGAGCGGGTCATTCCGCTGAATGCTATGTGAATAGAGCGTTCAGAAACTCCATTCATCTCCGTTTTCACTCATAGTGGCCCTGACAAGGGACCCTAATGGCGACGGCATTCGTTGATTGCTCGACACATTAGGAGAAATGAGATGACCAATAATATAAATGCACCCATCGATAGCGGCTTTCCGGTTAAATCTGCTGGCCGCCTGTCCATGATAAGCATGTTGGCGATTTCGGTCGGTATGGTTGCCACACCTGCCCATGCCCAGAGCGTGACTGCACCAGATATGATGGCACCCGCGCCGGCCCCGACGGCCGCGGCCCCGCAACCTAAGCCGGCACCATCCTCGACGATGGCCCCGACCGTGGCATTACCTCCCGCTAGCAGTTCTCCTGCGGCCAAGGCGGAAACAACGCCACCCGTCACCACAGACCGGGCCGATGATCTGGCGCGCAAGGGTGGCTTTGATGCGCAGACGGTCGCTCCCGAAGCGCTCGCGCAGATCGAGAGCGAACAGCAGGCTCGCAAGGCTGCTGCAGCAAAGGCAGCAGTTGTGACTGCCAAGCCGCCGGTCAAGGCGTCACCTAGCCCGACCAAAAGCTCGGCGAATAGCGCTGCCACCAGCATAGCAGCTACCGCTCCGGAACCAATTACTGATCCGGCAGCCGGATTTTCACCCGATCTGGCCATTGGCGCGGGCGCGCCGGTAGCGGCGATCCCGAATGGCGAAACTGCACCGCCGGAAGCTGCGCCCTCACCCGACACATCCACCGGTGAGAGCAATGCCGACTGGGGCCTGCTCGCCGCGCTTGCAGCCTTGCTCGGTGTTGGCGGAGCCGGTGCCTATGCAGTCGGTCGCCGTCGCAAAAGTAAGGGGCAGGCTACTGCTGCTGAGATCCGCAGCAGAGATCCCCTTCCTGCTGCGATGAACGAAGCGATCATGCCTGAGTTACGCAAAGACCCGATCACACCAAAGGTGGATAGCGAGCAGGTCACAGCGCAGACGGTCGATAGCAAAGTCAAAACCAAGGTCGCATTTGAAAATTTTGTCGCGAACCTGCCGGAACTTGAAGTGCCGCGTGGCAGAACCGGTAATGGCGTGACAATTGGCGAGCGGCGTGTTGCCTCAGCTCCGAGGCCTTATCTGGGCGAAGCAGACCTGTCCCGGCCGGAAGGATATTTTACGAGGAATGTTGACGCAATGCCGACTGCGCAAAACCCCTTCCTGACACGATCGAAGCGCCAGAAACGTGCGCGTCTGCTTGATCGCAAGCTGACCGAAATGAAAGCGTCTGTAGGCGAAGCGCGCAGAAAGATGGACAGCGAAATGCAGGCACCGCGCCCCTTGGAGCCGGCCTTTAGCTAAGTCCGTTTCTCATATTCGACAAATGAGGATGCTCCGATATTTCGGGGCATCCTTTTTTGTTGGCAGGCGAATGACGGTGATCTTTCCGGTGCCCTATTGCTGCGGATCTCACAGGCCGATCGCAAATATGCCCGATTAGCTGTTCGAAATGTCCTTTCCTACACCCGTCCCCATCACTTATCGTTACCACCGGTACCGGGACAGATACGGGGCAGGCTCTTTGACAACCTGGATAAGCGCAAAATCATTTCGCTAGCCTCCATATTACAGGCGCGCCAATTTCCCAGGGCATTTGGAAGTTTACACTGTCGACCGTCCTCGCAACCTACAAATGCAGGAAACATGCGGGCTTGGGGCAAAGTTTACAGAAAATAAACAGGGGCTACCCTGTAAAGTTCCAAGCGCGGAGCCGGGCGATGATTTTTGGCTTTGGATCGCGCATGAAGAGTCGAAAAGACAAAAGCCGGGCATCATCGATCAATGGAATTTTATCGGGCTAGCAAATTAGCTAACGGATTGCCTGGTAGGGGCAGAGACAAGGTGGGTCTCCTCCCTTGTTTCAGCCTTTTTCCGGTCAATTGCAAAAAATGAACTCGCAGGTGCAACATTTCATATTGCAACTTATTTTTGGCGGGGCATAGTTTGATCATCATTCTCAAAACATTGGAATAAACCATGCGTAAAATATCCTCCCTGATCCTTGCAGCCACCGCGCTGTCTTTTACCGTCCCTGCTGCATCCGCTGCCGAAGCGGAACGCAACGACCGGCTTTATGACGCCACTGGTTCGAGTGTCGCCAAAGTGAACCGCGTAACCGACGCTGGCGATATTCTGGTAATCTACAAAGGCAAAGTGCGGCGGATCGAAGCTTCGACGCTTTCGAACAACGAAGGCAAGCTGATGACCAGCCTGACCAAGACTGAAATCCGTCGTCTCGACTAATTGGTAATTGCCAATACTCACGGTGAAGAAGCGTGAGTACCGAATTAAATGCAGCCGGTGCTTCCCTCAAGCGCCGGCTGTTTTGTCACGTTCCGCCGCCGCCAGCTCCTCCGGCCGGTTGATGTTCATGAACAGCGTTTCGTCGGACCAGGTCACGGCTTGCGCTGCCGATTGCCGGGCAAGCCATTGCAGGGACGGCGCCCGTTCGCCGGGGTCATGGGTGGCGCGAATGCTGTTGATGATATCGCAGCGCCAATAGGCAAAGGTCGGATGAATGCGCTGGTCATCCTGGGCCACCGCGCAGCCTCCGCTCGTCGAAAGGCGTTCGACCAGATCGGCCGGTGCGTGTGGTGCATCGACCGGAACCGTCGCAAATCCGGAAAGGCCGGGCAGTACCTCTGGCAATCTATCCGCCAGCGTGAAAATGCCGCCGACAGGTCCGCCGGGGAAGTCTGGGTTGTCGCTGATCAGCGAGAGGCCGGTGCCGTAGTCCTGTGAAGCGGACAGAAAGAGATGGTCGGTCTTCCCGGAAAATCTGTCGATCAGAATATCGACCATCCGGCGTCCGCCGAGCGTGATGACCGCCTTGTCGCTGCCCATCCGAGTCGACTGCCCGCCTGCGAGAATCACCAGGCAGGTAAAGGGATCTGTGGTCATGCGAGAGGTTCCGGTTGAAGCATCATGCTCCAATCTGGCCTCAGCTGCCCACACTGTCCAGCAATTCCCCGATCAAGTCGACCTGGCCTGCGCTATCGGAGCGTTCTCCTTCCGCAGATTGAGCAAGTTCTGCCTTGAGGCGCCGGTCAAAAAGTGTTCGATTCGGAGCCTGAGTCCGGGGTGCCGGTTTTGCAGAAGCCCATTGCCGACCGCTTTGCTTTGCCGGATTCTTGGGATAGATGAATCCATTGACCGGAAAGGCGGTAGTGCCGAGCTCGGCTATGGGGGCATACCAGATGCGGACTAGGCTCCAGTCATTGTTGGCCGACACGTCTCTCGCGGCGACACGGCGTTCGATCTGCCCGCGCCGGCCGTCGATCGGGGACCAGTTGGCATGGCTGATCAATATATTGCGGCTATCGACAATCTTGCGAACGACAGCGACATGGCCCAGCTGCATCGAACCGTAACCGGGCAGCGACAGCACCGCGCCTTCGGCCGGCTGCGTGCCCCGTTGATAAACGCCCTCCGCCTGGTCCCACCAACTATGCGCATCGCCATAAATCTGGATGCCGCTCAGTTCCCTGGCGAACGGGACGCACTGGAGATAATCGTTGGCCTTGACCGGGGTAGGCATCAAAACCGCCTGCAAAACCAAAAGAATCGGAATGATCGCATTCCGAAGCAGAGTGGCAGAATTTGTCAGGGCTGTTGCATTCATCGGGATCAGCATAAACGTCGGTCGCAAAGTCTACGCTAAAGAATATGGTTAATTATCGGTAAATCACCCAGGAACTGGCCGGCAATTTATCGTTCTTTGATGGTTCCGTTCGAGACTTCGAAATGCAGTGCGCTGTCCGGAATGTCTTTGAACAACGCCGGTTCTGTTCCGGTAAGCCAGACTTGCCCGCCTCTTTCTGCCAGCTTGTCAAAAAGGGCTGCCCGGCGTTGCGGGTCAAGATGGGCCGCCACTTCATCAAGTAGCAGGATGGGCCGGCTCTGGCGCCGATCGGCGATTAAATCCGCGTGGGCCAGGACGATGGAGAACAGCAACGCTTTCTGTTCACCGGTTGAACATTTCTCGGCTGGTTGCTGTTTCGCTGCATGGAATACGGTGAGGTCTGCGCGATGTGGTCCGCGCAACGTCCGGCCTGCTGCCCGATCCGCAGACCGGTTCTGTTGCAGCATTTGATGGAGTTGTTGCTCCGTGTGCAGTCTATCATCTGCAATTTGCAAAATCGGTGTGGCAAATATCTTGCTGTCTGATTGTTCCAGCTTCGCGTTCAGTGCCGATACCATTCGATCGCGGGCTTCTGCGACGGCCGAACCGAATTGCGCGAGTTGCACATCGAGTCCCTCCAGCCATTCCTTGTCCGCCCGATAGCCATCCGCAAGCAGCCGGTTCCGTTCGCGCCGTGCCGCTTCGTATCGGGCACAGTTCCGTGCGTGCGAAGGTTCTAGCGCCATAACCAGTCGATCAAGAAAATTTCGTCGCCCGGCGGCTCCTTCTGTGAACAAGCGATCCATTGCAGGGGTTAGCCACAATATGGAAAGCCATTCTGCCAGATCATTGGTCGGGGCAGCGGCTTCGTTAATCCGCGTCTTTCTACGTTCGGGCGCATCTGAATCCGTGCCGGTCCCAATCTGGATATCACCCAACTGCGCCGCAACAGCGAAATTCCCCGTTCCCGTTTGGCAAGCCATGTCGCGCAGCGCAGCCCGCCTGAGTCCGCGACCTGGTGCGAGCAAGGACAAGGCTTCCAGGATATTGGTTTTTCCAGCACCGTTTTCGCCGCTGAAAACCATGAAGCCCGGTTTAGCCGCCAGACGCAATTCGGGATAGTTGCGAAAGTTGTGCAAGGTAAGCTGGGACAGGTTCATGGCAGAGCCTTGCACTAGCTTTTGCCGCTTTTAAAGAGAAGTAAATTCGGAAGGGGGGGGGCTTGGCTCATTCATTTATTGTTCACGAAACCCAAAAATTAGTAATTTTCACCAAGTGTAGGTTTTTGATGTATTGCACTCAAGTTGGAGATGAACGCAACCTATTGGAATATAACCATATATGTAAATTGGCACGGGCTATGCAATGTATTGGATATCTTCGCAATGACGCGAAACGCAGTTTCAAATCGAAAGGTATCACAATGTTCTCGAATATCTCCAACAGTCTGACCGCCGCCGTCGCCGCCTTGTTTTCCGCCGCCCTGTTTGTTGGCGCGAGTGTCGGCCCGGCCGTTGGCAACACAGCTTCGATCATCGCTTAACCCAGCTCAAGAAAAGAGAAGATAAATCATGTCCCACAGTTTTCAAAATTCGTTTCTCGCCGCTTTTGGTGCCATTGCAACGGCAAGCCTATTCATCGGTGCCAGCGTAATGCCGGCCTTCCAGAACGCATCAGCATTGCTTGTATGATGGCGGGCAACATTAAAAGCAGCGAAACCCGTCCGCGCAATTGGCCGGAACCCATTTCATCGAACAAAGAAAGTGATCGTCCTATGAAAAACAAACTGAAACTCGACAAGGCGAACGGCAAGCTCATGGGCGTCTGTTCAGGTCTCGCAAACTGGAGCGGTATGGATGCAAATCTGTTGCGGATCATATTCGTTCTCGCGACGATCTTTGGCTTTGGTTCTGCAATCATCATCTATCTGGCGATTGGATTGATCGTCGATTGATCCCGACATCAATTCATCCGAAGATGATATAACATACGGAAAATATGGAAATAAAATATGGACCGCTCGGGCTAGTCCGTGTAATTAGAGCGTAGAGTTTGCATTGTCATTGTCGGAGCGTGAATGTCCGCAGGTCATCAACATAGCCACGGGCATTCCTCCCACAGCCATCATGATCGTCATGGTCCGCACGGTCATATGCCGAAAAATTTCAGTCGCGCTTTCGCTTTGGGCATTGCGCTCAATATAATTTATATCATCGTTGAAGTGGTATTCGGCTTGCTGGCTGGATCGATGGCGCTCCTGGCGGATGCTGGCCATAATCTGAGCGATGTTCTGGGATTGGCCGTTGCGTGGGCTGGCGCCGAACTTGCAAAACGCCCACCGAGCAAACAATTTACATATGGTCTGGGAGGATCGTCCATTCTGGCTGCTTTGCTGAACGGACTTTTTCTGCTGGTAGCTTGTGGGGCCATCGCCTGGGAAGCGATCGAGCGTTTCAGCGCACCTAGTGCCGTCGCTTCTACCACCGTCATCATCGTCGCTTCGCTGGGAATCATAATCAATTTCGGGACCGCGATGCTTTTCATCCGCGGGCAGAAGGATGACATCAATATACGCGGAGCCTTTCTGCATATGATGGCGGATGCCGGCGTTTCGGCTGGGGTCGTGGTTGGTGGCATTGTCATCTATTTTACCGGAATAAACTGGATTGATCCCTTGCTCAGCCTGCTGATCGTCGGTTTGATATTCTGGAGTACATGGGGATTGCTGTCCGAAGCGGTCCGGATGTCGCTAGCGGGTGTGCCGCGTGATATTGATGTCGAAGAAGTCTTCGAATATCTTGCGTCGTTGCAAGGGGTCGAAGCCGTCCATGATCTGCATATTTGGCCGATGAGCACGAGCGAAACCGCAATGACCGCCCATCTGGTTCTACCACATGGCCATCCCGGGAAAGGTTTCCTCGCCGAGGTGCAAAGGGAAATGAAGATTCGATTCTCTATCCATCACATCACGATCCAGATCGAGCTTGAGGACGAAGAGGCCGATCTGTGCCAGGTCGATTGCGGTGACCGGGACTGAGAAGAGCTTATATTATTCAATGAATTTCCGTCATTTACCCAAAAAACTCCCATCTCTGTTAACGATTGAATAAACATCTCTTGTTAATCTTTGTTTGTAGGCATTCGGTTATCTGGTCATGAAAGTGATGGTACCGGAAAATACCATCGGCGAGCCTGCATTATATTCGAAAATTGGGGGCAATATGAACGATAGGGCGGTCCAATGAATGATATATCGAAGCGGCGCGATCCTCGCGCCTCACAGCGAACCGACGTTGAAATATCCGCTTCCGTCCGCGAGCCAGGCTTGGGTAGCGTTGATGCAATGATTCTGGATCTGTCAATCACCGGGTTCCGGATGCGCTGCCTGACTCGCTTGACCGGTGAAAAGGTAATTTTTCTGAAACTGCCGTCATTCGCCGCCTTGGAGAGCAAGATATGTTGGCGCGATGGCGACTATTTTGGTTGTGAATTTGCCCAATCACTCCATCCGGCCGTCTATAACCATATCATCGCCAAATATCCTTCCTTGCAAATAGCAGCCGAATAGTCGGCTTGGCCCATCTCGCCCGCCATACGAACCGCTAACGCACGATCGCTGTCTTCAACCCGTTGGTCCGGTTCACGGAGCGGGTGCAAAAGGGGAGGGGTCGGAAAGGTTCTTCTCGAGTCTGGAGAACCGGCCTGCGGAAGATCTGCTCTATATCATCCGGATTAATGCGTTGCCGATATCTGTCGTTGCGCAGTCTGAAAATAGACTTATGGTCGTTCGATCATCGCGGCATCCGGTCCCGCGAGAGGGAGGATGCGTGCACGACGAGATTGAACCGAGCTGGTTGTCGGAAATTGTCCGCCGGTTTTCCGTATTCATGTTTACGATTAACGGCTGGACTGCGGTGCAGGAAAACCCGCCTCCCAGAAAAGCAGTCATCATAGCGGCACCCCACACCAGCAACTGGGATTTCCTTTATTATTTCGGGCTGCTCAACAAGCTCAAGATTTCGTCTTATTGGATCGGCAAGGACACTCTGTTCAAATGGCCCTGGGGCGACATGATGCGGCGTCTGGGCGGTGTTCCGGTGGACCGGTTTAAATCCCACAATATGGTAGATGCGATGGTCCGGGAATTCGAGCGGCGCGACGATTTCCTTTTGACAATTCCGCCCGAAGGCACGCGCGGCGCAGGCAAGCAATGGCGGACCGGTTTCTATTATATTGCGCTCCAGGCGAAAGTCCCTTTGATCATTGGTCTGATGGACTATCAGAAAAAGACAGGGGGTTTGGGCCCATCGTTCATGCCCTCGGGGGATTATAAAGCGGACATGAAGATACTCAGCGATTTTTATCACAGCGTGACCCCGAAATATCCGGAGAAAGCAATGCGTGATATTGTCTCGACCGATCCGGGAAGTGCGAGCGGCAAGTCAAAGGCAGGAGAGCCAAAGTGAATATACTGACAGCCCTGGGTCTGAATTTTGCTCTGCTGGTCGCTATCATGCTGTGCTTGTGGTTGATATCGGTTCGCATCCGCGACGTGTCATTCATTGATGCCTTCTGGGCTTATGGCATGGCTATCATGGCGAGCGCTTCTTTCATCCAGTCTGAGAATCCCGGATCATTAGCCTATATAATCTGGGCTTTGACAGCCTTGTGGGGGATCCGGCTGGGAACACACCTGTTCTTGCGCTGGCGCAAGGAAGGGGTCGATCCCCGTTATAAAAAGATAATGGGCCGGGCCATGGAAAAACAGGGGATGGGCTTCGCCAAAGCGGCGCTGTTGAAAGCATGGGTGACGCAAATCCCGCTGCTTTTTATCGTCTGTCTGCCCGCCCAGCTTGGTATTCTGCTGGCTGGCCCTGCTTCAGCTGGCCCTGTCGCCATTATCGGCGTTGTCATCGCGGTGGTTGGAATCGCCTTTGAAACGATCGGCGACATGCAACTCAAAGCCTTCCGATCGAACCCTGGCAGCAAAGGCAAGGTACTGGATAGCGGCTTGTGGAAATATACCCGTCACCCTAATTATTTCGGTGATTTTTGTGCCTGGTGGGGAATTTGGCTGGTGGCCGCACAAACCGGCTGGCCGGTTTGGATCGCGGTGGTCGGGCCTCTGTTCCTGAGCTTCACCCTGATGAAATGGAGCGGAGCACCTTTGCTGGAAAAAAGCCTGAAAAAGAACCGCCCCGACTATGTCGATTATATCGAGCGGACGTCCGGCTTCTTTCCGATGCCGCCTGGGAAAAAGTGAAGCTCAGGCAGCTTTCTGGAGCAATTTGTTCTCGATAATATTGGCAAAAACATCAGCTTCCTGAGCACCCGGTACCATGAATTTCTTGTTGAAGATAAAGGCCGGTACGCCGGTAATGAAACGGTCCTGCCATTCCGCTTCGGTAGCCCGTACTTCGTCGGCATATAGGTTCGTGCTGAGCAGATCCCGGGCCCGCTTCTCGTCCAGGCCAACAGACGCTGCGACAGAAACCAGCGTTTCGTGATCGCTTACATTCTTGCCATCGGTAAAATGCGCTTTGAACAAAGCCAGTTTCAAGGCCGTTTGTTTTCCGGCTTCGCCAGCCCAGTGGAGCAGGCGATGCGCATCAAATGTGTTCACCATCCGCATATTGTCACCATAGCTGAATTCGAAATCCAGTTCGCTCCCGGCATTGCGCAGACGCTCTCTATTGGCTTTGCTTTGTTCGGGCGTGGCACCATATTTTTGGGCCATATGCTCGCTGATGTCCTGGCCTTCCGGCGGCATGGAAGGGTTTAGCTCAAAGGCGTGCCAAGCCAGTTCAAAACGGGCTTTGCCTTCGAATCGCTGCATGGCTTTTTCAAGCTTCTTATATCCGATGATACACCATGGGCAGACTACATCGGAGACGATGTCCACAGTGATGACAGGTATATCGGACATGGGAATTTCCTTGATTATTATCAGGCTTTCTCGAGCGTGCACTGCAGTGGATGCTCGTTTTTACGGGCAAAATCCATCACTTGCGTGACTTTGGTTTCTGC
>TARA_R110001606_G_scaffold69721_3_pt1 | contig 33070 bp, 24 predicted proteins | sample TARA_R110001606 | Tara Oceans TARA_R110001606 (sample SAMEA4398315) | marine metagenome | biome: Polar Biome; feature: [SRF] surface water layer (ENVO:00010504); material: water (ENVO:00002006), including particulate matter (ENVO:01000060) such as... | depth 5 m
TCACCTTAGGTTGTGGTTGAGAGCAACGAAACCAAACGATGAATGATTAAAACTGAATGACGGCTTAGAGCGAATAACAGTCATTTGGTGAGTCGTCATTAATTTAGTAAAAATAAGAGAAAACTTTCCTCTTTTTTACATGTTTATATAAATAACAGAAAGCATAATATTTATAGCTGGCAATAACTTAAACTGTTTGCTATTAATGTAAGTTCACAAAATAAGGACGTTTCGCACTAAAATGGAGAAAGTTTCCTCTGGTAAAGTTGTTATGTCAAAAAGAGAAGTGCAGTGAATGATTTAAAGTTTTCGCCTGATATTAACGGAATTGAACAAATAGATTTCAGACCGTATATGCTAGAAAACGCTTATGATTACTATAAAATTTGTACTTCTTCCACTCATCAAAGAATGGGCATTCAAGCAGTTATGTGTGCTTTAAGTATTGAAATTATTCTTAAAAGTTTTCATGCGTCGGTAAAAAGCAATGAAGGTGAACTAAATGAAACTTATGAGTTTGAAAAGAGAAAGGCTTTGCCTAAAGGTGCAAATGCACATGATTTAATGGTTTTGTGTGAAGCTTTACCTGAAAAAATTAAGCATTATCTCTTCAATTCATTAGACCTTAAAACACTATCAGCAAATAAAAATCTCTTCACGCAAAGCCGATATTCTTATGAGCAAAATGCTAGCTGCTCTCATAATGATAGGATTATAAAGCTAGCCGCTAGCCTAATTTGTAAAATGGTTTACTTATATCGAAGTTTTGGTTGTGAAGATCCTTTTATCAAATTCTTTGATATAGAAGCTTTGTATTTCGGCGAGGTACAGTTATATGTATTGTGCAAGGTGCCATAACAAAATTGTAAACGCGGACAAAAACAATTGGCTTTGTTCGTGCCTCACAAAATTTTAGCCAGCTATTTTAGCTGTTTCCAACGGTGTCATGTGTAAAATCTAGATTAGTGCATTTAGGCCGATAGGGGTAATAGGTGGGGGACTTACAATCCCTGTGGCGATTGTTGCTTCTGTAGCTCTACTGTTGTTTTTGTTGCGTTACGTAAGTATTAGATTGGTTCCATCGGATCGAGACAATATTAAGGAGGTGCCTATGGTTAAAACATTAAAAGCTCGTACTCGTATTTTTTCTAGCTCGGTAATTGAAAGTATATGGGCTACAGGAGTCGGGGTCGTTGTTGGACACCTATCAACCTAAGTGCACTAATCATATTCAGAGAAGGAGTTCTAATGATCAAGATAAGAGCAATCATAAGTCACCCTCAAGGTTATCAAAGGCTTCTGTGGGCGTTATTTTTTGGGTGGAAAATTGAATCAACCAAAGATAAATAATTTAAAATTTGACACTATTTTTGATGGTGCAATTAAATGTCTGCGTAACGCTCAAGAGTTGTGTGATGAGGCAGAAATTTTACATGACCATAGCAGATATGCTCGATCCTTCGCTTTGAGCCACTTCGCTCGAGAAGAGTTTGGAAAGAGCGTTATGTTATTTCGTGTATTGGTCGATGTATCTGCCGGAGTAAAGGTTGATTGGAAAAAACTCAATCGTAGGTTTAGAGATCATAAACAAAAATTGGTTAATGATTCTGCAATATCAACAACGTTGTTCGGTCAGGAGTGGAAAAGGCAAGGTTTACCACTCGAAGTACTTTTTGCTGGTATTGATTTTAAAAATGACCGGAAAAACTCTTGTTTATATACGGACTGGCAAGATGGAGCTTTTACGTTGCCATCTGACACAATTACTGAAAAACAGTCAGAGAGAAACTTGAGTATGGCTATATTCCGTATAGCAACACTAGGGCCGAAACTGGTTCAACTTCAAGGTCTGAAAGGTGCAAACAAGAAAGAGCTTAGGGAAAAATATCCTGAGGTAATACCATATGACCTAGACGAGTTTTTAGATATAGTGAGTGCGCTAGAACAAGCAGAACAAGCTATTTAAGAGTGATTCCCCACGCTTGGTATTTTTGGTTTGGATTTAGTTTAACGCGGTAAGTTGGATTGATTCTAGTAAATTTATTATATTGTCGGATAGCGTAGCTTCGCCACACAACAGAGTTTCAGATTCACGCCTTGAAGGTCCACTATTGGCACTTTTGCGAAGTTCGATCTATTTTGATGTACATGCTGTTTCAAGTATCCGGTAGGAGAACAAATTGATAATCCCCAATAAGCTAAAAGTGAATGATGAGGTTAGGATAATTGCGCCTTCTAGAAGTTTGTCAATTATTGATAAAAAGACGCGAGAAATAGCAAACACTAGGTTTGAAGAGCTTAGCCTCAAATTGTCATTTTCAAAGAATTGTGAGTCTATAGATGATTTTTCGTCTTCATCTATAGAAGAAAGAATTGAAGACTTACATGAAGCATTTTTAGATAAAAAAGTAAAAGCTATCTTTACTGTCATTGGGGGCGATAATGTAAATCAATTACTAAAATATATTGACTATAATATTGTTAAAAGAAATCCAAAAATTATATGTGGATACTCTGATACTACAGCTTTATCAAATGCATTATTCCACAAAACAGGGCTAGTAACATACTCTGGGCCTGCATATTCAACTTTGGGGATGCTTAAGGGGATTGATTTCTCAATAAATTATATTAAAAAGTGTTTATTCTCAAGTGATCCTTATGAAGTTATAAACTCCGAACAATGGAGTGATGATGCATGGTATTTAGATCAGGAAAAAAGAAACTTTTATAAAGATAATGGCATAGAAGTCTTAAATCATGGTGAAGCTGAGGGGAAAATAGTTGGAGGCAACCTTTGTACTTTAAATTTGCTTCAAGGAACTGAGTTTATGCCTGACTTAACGAATGCTGTATTGTTTCTTGAAGATGACGAGTTAACATCTCCTTCAAATTTTGACAGAGATCTGCAATCGTTAATTCATCAAAAAAATTTCGATAGCGTTAAAGGCATTGTCATTGGAAAATTTCAATTAAAGTCAGAAGTATCAGAGACCTTGCTTAAAAAAATTATACAATCCAAACAAGAGTTAGCATCAATTCCAGTGCTTTACAATTTAAACTTTGGACATACAACACCCCATATTTGCTTTCCTATTGGTGGATTTGTGAAAATAGATACGAAAAGTCGTAAGCAAATAATAATAGAAAAACATTAGATATAGAAATTCTAGGGATTAGCTAAATTTTTTAATAATTTAGTTCGTTGCAGATTTAATATTAAGGATAATAGGATCGGGTCTGTCTCTTTTGTATGAGTGACTCCTTATAGCACTCAGCTGATAGTCAACAGCGAGCTGATATGGCCCCAATAAAGTAGACATTGAGTGGCTAGTTTATTTAACTCGTATCATCTAAGTAATATATATAAGAAACTTTTCTAGTTTTTATATAAAAACAAACTCCCCTTCTAATAATACTTATAATTAGCAATAACTTACCATTTTACTATTAATAGAAAATACTAAAATAAGAACGCTACCACTTTAAGATAAAAAATGACCTCTGATAAAGCTATTACATTCACTTGGCCATTATGAACAAATATTACTTCATTAAAATATGAAATAAGTTATTGAATAATATTAGTTTGCTTTATTAAATTGCAAACAACTGTTATCTATGCGACAGTATTGATTACATCTGTAATCGGTGTGTATTTTTTATTTACAGGTTTGTTATATGATTAAGGGAACATAGTTTATGGGAAAAAATATATTTTTTTGTCTTTGTGTAGGAATGTATGGAATAAAAGCTGTTGCACAACAACACAACTTTGCTGAATTAATGCAGTGCCATAACTCTTCAAAAGCCCCTGGCATGGTTGTTAGGTTAGAACAGTCAGGTAAACATATTTATAGTGGTGCGGTTGGTTTGGCAAATATTGACACTGAGAGACCTCTCAATGTAGATGATATATTTCAAATAGGTTCTGTAACGAAAACATTTACTGCTGCAGCAATCTTGAAACTATCGGAAGAAAAAAAACTATCGTTACAAGATACATTAGCGAAATTTATTCCTGATATTAACCCTGAATTTAGGTATTTAACGATTGATAGAATTTTAAGCCATACTTCTGGTCTACCAGATTACTTAGGGGACCCTTCAGTAAGTAAAATTTATGATAAATATGCTTCTATTGATCAAGTTATACAAAGTATAAGTAAACAACCTCTTAACTCAGAGCCTGGTAAAAAATATAGTTATTCAAACTTGGGTTACGTCTTTCTGGGAAAAGTCATTGAAATTGCTTCTGGTACTCCATATGACCAGTTCATGTCAAACACATTTTTTAAACCTCTGAAAATGGATAATACTTTTGTTATTACTAAAGGTACATCTGCTGGGGAAATAAACGGCTACACTACTAGTCGTAATGAGCCTAAAAAGTATATTAATCCGGAAGATTCAACTGAAAGGCGATGGAATGTTGATCGTAGTTGGATCTATTCTGCGGGCGCTATTGCTTCTACACTTGCTGATATGCACCTTTGGCAGAATGCATTAAAGTCAGGGCATATAATTTCAAAAGAAAGCTATAAACTAATGACCTCCAAGGCATTATTAAATAATAATGCGCATGTGAATTATGGATATGGCTTAGATATATACAAAATAAGTGGATTAGATAGCTTTAGCCACCAAGGTCAGGTTCCCGGATTTTTTGCTTGGCATGTCTATTTCCCAAATGAAGATTTAACCGCTACAGCGTTAACCAACATCGACACAAAACACCCTGGTCCCGCTTTATTAGACATGATAGCACTACAATTAAATTTATCCCCTAAGCCAGTAAATAGTCAAAAAGCAAAGGCTATAGCTGCATCTTTAGTTGGAAGTTATCGTTCTTCCGATTCGAAAATTTTAAAAATCTCGTTTGAAAAAGGTACACTTTACTCTCAATATGAAGGTGAGAATAAAATAAAAATCATACCCCGGGAAAACAACTCGTACTCTTATGAGTGTACTGAAAATTACTTTCAGCTTAGAGAAAACAATGGGAAACATGAAATCGTCCCAGTGTATTTATATCAAGGTGAGCAAGAAGCACTTGTTAAATTAGAATTATGAAAAATAGGCTAAGGTTATCAACGGCTGCTCATAGCACATTTAACAAAACCGATAATGCAAAGCCTTGATGCAGACTGATAGGCTATTTTTTCGTTGGGTTTAGTTATCCCCTACCTACGTTGCTTAATTTAACACCGCGCAAACTTAAAGCTTATGGCTTAAATTTTACGACTTAGCGCTTAAAACTCTACTATCCAAGCCATAAAAAAAGCAAGCCAATCGGCTTGCTCTTTACTCTTTGACCCGTAAAAGTCTTACACTTTCAAGTAGTCCATGATCCCTTCGGCGGCGTTACGCCCTTCGAAGATTGCGGTGACTACTAAATCTGAGCCGCGCACTATATCGCCGCCGGCAAAGATTTTAGGGTTGGTTGTTTGATGGGTAAATTCACCTTTTTCTGGTGCGTTGATACCGCCCCAGTGGTTAATTTCTACATCATACTTTTCTAACCAGTCCATTTTGTGTGGTTTGAAACCAAATGCCATTATTACTTGGTCGGCTTCAATCACATGTTCTGAGTCAGGTACTACTTCTGCGCGGCTGCGGCCTTTTTCATCTGGTTCACCCATTTGGGTTTTTACCATTTGTACGCCTGCAACATGGCCGTTGTCGTTTAGTACGATACCGGTTGGTTGCACGTTAAAAGTAAATTCAACGCCCTCTTCTTTGGCGTTTTTCACTTCACGTCTTGAACCTGGCATGTTTTCTTCATCACGACGATAAGCACAGATTACTTTTTCCGCACCTTGACGAATTGAAGTACGTACACAGTCCATCGCGGTATCACCACCACCAAGTACCACAACCTTTTGGTTAGCCATATCAAGATAAGCTTGATTAGACTCATCATAGCCCATTACGCGGTTGGTATTACCGATTAAGAACGGTAATGCATCATGTACACCTGGTGCATCTTCGTTTTCAAGGCCAGCACGCATGCTTTGATAAGTCCCCACTCCCAAAAATACTGCGTCGTATTCGGCCAATATTTCATCCATTGTGATATCAACACCGACTTCAGTATTAAGTTTAAACTCAACCCCCATTTCGGTGAAAATTTCACGACGTTTTTGCATGACTTGTTTTTCAAGTTTGAACGATGGAATACCAAAAGTAAGCAAGCCACCAATTTCTGGATGACGGTCAAATACCACTGGTTTTACACCATTACGCACTAGAATATCAGCGCAACCTAGGCCTGCAGGGCCGGCACCTATGATAGCTACTTTTTTATCGGTCCATACCACGTACGACATATCAGGCTTCCAGCCCATTTTAAATGCAGTATCAGTAATATATTTTTCAATATTACCGATTGTTACTGCACCAAACTCTTCGTCTAATGTACATGAACCTTCACACAAACGATCTTGCGGGCACACCCGGCCACACACTTCTGGTAAACTATTTGTGCGGTGTGATAGCTCCGCAGCTTCAAGAATACGGCCAGTACGAATTAACTTTAACCACTGTGGGATATAGTTATGCACTGGGCATTTCCATTCACAATACGGGTTACCACAATCTAGGCAGCGGTCCGCTTGTGAGTTTACTTGCTTCTCTGAAAAGGGTTCGTAAATTTCAACAAATGATTTTTTACGTGACGAAATTGGCTTTTTGCGGGGATCAACCCGCTGCACGTCTATAAATTGATATACATTCTCGCTCATACTACCCCCTTACTGTGCTTGAACACGAAGTTCTGCACTACTACGAGCGCGATGCCCGAGTAAACTTTTCACATCACTTGATTTTGGCTTAACTAGTTTGAATTTTGGTAAATACGTTTCAAAACTGGCTAAAATAGTTTCTGCACGGCTTGAGCCTGTTAGTTCTAAATGCTCAGCAATTAGACCACGCAAATGCTCTTGGTGTGACGCTAGCTCATCTAACAGCACCACTTCGACTAGCTCTGGATTGATGCGTTTTTCAAAGTCATTACGCTCATCCAAAATATAGGCAAAGCCACCGGTCATACCTGCACCAAAGTTCACGCCTACATTGCCCAACACGCAAACTACGCCACCGGTCATGTACTCACAGCCATTATCACCTACGCCTTCAACAACCGCTTGTACGCCTGAGTTACGAACCGCAAAACGCTCTCCAGCACAACCTGCAGCAAACAGCTTGCCACCCGTTGCACCATATAAACAGGTATTACCTGCGATGGTCGCTTTGTGACTTTCAAATGACGAACCCAGTGGTGGGCGAATAACCAGCTTACCGCCCGCCATGCCTTTGCCTACGTAATCGTTAGCATCGCCGACTAGGGTCATTTCTAGGCCACCAGCATTCCATACACCAAATGATTGACCAGCGGTTCCGTGTAACTCAATCGAGACAGGATCAGCTGCCATGCCTTGATTGCCATGCTTATCGGCTATATAACCCGATAACATCGCGCCCACTGAACGGTCAGTGTTACAAATACGGCTGACCAGTGAAATACCGCTGCTCTCATCAATTGCTTGTTGAGCTTTAGCAAGTAAGGTTTCATTCAACTGACCTAAATAATGTGACGTATTAGGTGCGCTGCAGTATAAGGTTTCACCAGTTGGGTTATTCGGCTGTGCAATCACTGACGATAAGTCAATTTTTTGCTGCTTTGCCGTTTTACCTTCAATCGCTTCGAGTAAATCAAGACGACCGATTAAGTCTGTTAGTTTGGCAACCCCTAGGCTTGCCATAATTTCACGGGCTTCTTGAGCAATAAACTTAAAGTAGTTCATCGCCATTTCTGGTAGGCCATGGAAATGTTTTTGACGCAATGTTTCGTCTTGCGTTGCTACACCGGTTGCACAGTTATTTAGGTGGCAAATACGCAGGTACTTACAACCAAGCGCAACCATAGGACCCGTACCAAAACCAAAGCTCTCTGCACCTAAAATAGCTGCTTTGATGATATCAAGGCCGGTTTTTAAACCACCATCAGTTTGCAAACGAATACGATGACGTAAACCGTTTTCAACCAGCGCTTGTTGTGTTTCAGCAAGACCAAGCTCCCACGGGCTACCCGCATATTTAACCGACGTTAGCGGGCTTGCGCCAGTACCGCCGTCATAGCCTGAAATAGTAATTAAATCAGCATATGCTTTAGCAACACCAGTGGCGATTGTGCCCACACCTGGCTCTGATACTAGTTTTACTGAGATCAACGCTTTAGGGTTTACTTGTTTTAAATCGAAAATAAGCTGAGCTAAATCTTCAATCGAATAAATATCGTGATGCGGTGGTGGCGAAATTAAGGTCACCCCCGGTACCGAGTAACGAAGCTTAGCAATATACGGGGTTACTTTTTCGCCCGGCAATTGCCCGCCTTCACCTGGTTTTGCACCTTGCGCTACTTTAATTTGAATAACGTCAGCACTGCGTAAATAATGCGGTGTTACCCCAAAACGACCTGACGCGACTTGCTTGATACGAGAGTTTTTCTCGGTACCATAGCGTAGTTTGTCTTCGCCGCCTTCACCTGAATTTGAACAGCCACCTAAGCGGTTCATCGCAATTGCAAGCGCTTCATGCGCCTCTGGCGATAATGCACCGATACTCATTGCCGCCGAGTCAAAACGCTTATATAGCTCAGTTGCAGGCTCAACATCATCAATACTGATCCCCTCTGCTGGCAGTTTCAGTGCAAGCATGTCACGTAATGTGGCAATTGGGCGCTTATTAACAAGATCTGCGTATACGCTGTAATCAGAATATTCGCCTGAGCGCACCGCTTTTTGTAGCGTTTGAATAACATCTGGGTTGTACGCGTGATACTCGCCGTCATGCACATACTTTAATAAGCCGCCATGGCTGAGTAATTTACGTTTACTTAATGCCAAAGTATGTAACTTGCGTTGGTCATCATCAAAATCAGTAAAACACGCGCCTTTAATGCGACTTGCCACACCATTAAAACAGGTATCAACAATTGCATCCGACAAACCAACTGCTTCAAACAACATTGAACAACGATACGATGCCACGGTACTAATGCCCATTTTTGACATGATCTTGTACAAGCCTTTGTTGATTGCATTACGATAAGCAAGCGTAACTTGGCAATAGCTCTTGTTGATCACTTTAGAGTCGCTCATCGCAACCAGTGATTCATATGCTAAGTACGGGTAAATTGCCGTTGCACCAAAACCAATTAATACCGCAAATTGATGCGCGTCACGGACACTACCTGTTTCAATGATGATATTTGATTCACAACGTAAATTGTTATCAACTAAACGCTTTTGTACCGCTCCAACAGCCATAGCGGCAGGAATTGGTAATTTATTCTCATCAAAATTACGGTCACTCAAAAACAACATGACACAGCCACCAGCTGCTTTTTCTTGCGCTTCGTCACAAATACGGATTACTGCATCACCAAGGCCTTCTTCTTTGCTGTAGGTGATATCGATTTTGCAATAGCTGTAATGAGCCTGATCAGCGCTCAATAATTGTTGCATGTCTGCATACATTAGAATTGGAGTATCAAACTGTAGACGCTTAGCGTGGCCGGTGGTCTCGTTAAACACGTTTTGCTCACTACCGATACAGGTCGCCAGCGACATTACATGGTTTTCACGCAGTGGATCGATTGGCGGGTTAGTTACTTGCGCAAACTTTTGACGGAAGTAATCAAACAATGAACGGTTACCTTCAGAAAGCACTGCAAATGGCGTGTCATCCCCCATAGAACCGGTTGCTTCTTGACCAATTTCACCCATTACGCGAATAACGCTATCAAGTTCTTCATTGGTGTAACCAAACATTTTTTGATATTTCAGTAATGTTTCATCATCAAATGAACGGTTGCCCGCATCTTGCTCTGATAGCTGCTCAAACGGCGTTAAGCGCTTAACATTGGCCTCAAGCCATGCTTTATATGGGTGGCGAGATTTAAGGTCGCGATCAATTTCGTCTGAGTGCCAAATTTTACCTAACTGAGTATCAATAACTAACAGCTCACCAGGGCCAACGCGGCCTTTCTCAACCACTTCATCCGCAGTGTAATCCCAAATACCCACTTCAGAAGCTAGGGTAATAAAGCCATCTTGAGTGATCACATAACGTGCAGGACGCAGACCATTACGGTCCAAGTTACACGCTGCAAAACGCCCATCAGACATCACAATACCAGCAGGGCCATCCCATGGTTCCATGTGCATAGAGTTAAAGTCGTAAAATGCACGTAAGTCATCATCCATCGCACGGTTTTTCTGCCATGCAGGTGGCACTAGCATTCGCATAGCACGGAATAAATCCATGCCACCAGCTAAAAACAACTCAAGCATATTATCTAGGCTTGATGAATCTGAGCCGGTTTCATTGACAAATGGTGCTGCTGATTGCAAATCTGGAATAAGCGGCGATGCAAACTTATATGAACGAGCACGAGCCCACTGGCGGTTACCTTGTATGGTGTTGATTTCACCATTGTGCGCTAAATAGCGAAACGGCTGAGCCAAAGGCCAACGCGGTTGTGTATTAGTTGAAAAACGTTGGTGAAATACACAAATTGCGCTGGTCATGCGGATATCAGCTAAATCTAAATAGAAGTTAGGCAAATCCACCGGCATCATTAAGCCTTTGTAGATAGTTACTAACCCTGACAAGCTGGCAATGTAAAAGCCTTCATCTTCGCTTAAACGCTTTTCAGCACGACGGCGCGCAACGTATAAACGACGCTCTAAATCTTTTGGGCGCCAGCCTTCTGGTGCATTAACAAAAATCTGTTCAAATTTAGGTAACTGCTTTATTGCAATTGGCCCTAAACATGATTCATCTGTTGGCACAATTCGCCAACCTTGAATATTGAGGGTTTCTTTTTCGAGTTCTTCACTCAATATATCTTTTGCAGCTTGCGCAAGTACTGGATCTGAGTTTAGGAAAATCATGCCAACGGCATAATTTTTACCCAAGTGCCAATTTTTTTCAGCGGCAATAGCACGAAAAAAGCTATCTGGCTTTTGTAATAATAAGCCACAGCCATCGCCTGTTTTACCATCGGCAGAAATACCACCACGGTGTTCCATACGGTCTAAGCCAGTGATCGCTGTTCGAATTAAACGATGACTTGCCTGACCATTAACTTGGGCTATTAAGCCAAAGCCACAATTATCTTTTTCTAATTTTGAGTCGTATAACATAGACCCCTCCCCTTGCTACAACAGCTAGCTATGAATGACCTTCTCGACGGTTTGCTAGCAGACAGTCAAAACTATCGCCAATTGTACATTGAGTCAATAGCGCCTTGAATACATATTCACATTCTTGAATATTTCTCACCACAACACAATCTTTTTATTTCATGCCTATTTTTAACATTTAGCGATATTTTACCCGTTATTTTTTTATGACACTGGTGTCATATTTAACAAGTTGTAAAATAACCGCCCTACAAACCTGCAGTTTACGTTAACGTAAACCAGAGTAAAAATGAATAAATATTCACTGAGTTATGTAGCGAAAATAAATGCTTTCTTTTTTATTGAATCTCTTTGCTGTCGTTCAAGGTCGATACCACAGTGCACATTAGAGTAAATACTCTTTCCAGTGTCTTTTTATGGGTAAATTTAAAGCCACTAATTAATGCATAATTATCATCACAACAGTCACATTTTGCATAATTTACGCTAGTTAGTAAGTTTTTAGCTTGCTCACCCTGTTGACGCCTGCGGCAGCTTCTTAGCCGCCATAGTAAAGTGTCCGCAGCGGACACAATTTATGTCCGCGGACACCAAATAATTTAAAAATAAATAATTATTTCATTAAAATCATGACATTAAATAGTGGCATGATATTCGAATAAACATTAAAAGATAATTACAGGACACAACTTATGTTTATTCTCAGTTTATTTTTAGTTTCACCAATCACTGTCTTAGTAGTGAGCTTGATGATCACTTACTGCGAGAATAGACATAGCTAAGGATCACTCATGATAAAAGATACCAGCGGACAAGATGTAAGTATTACGCAAAGACGTAGTTACAAAAAACCATTAATAGTACTGGCGCTATCACTTGCTGTACTTGCTTTATGTGCACAAGCATTTATGGGTAACAATCAAGGCAGTATTTCTGTTGAGCGGGCTTCTTTACAGATTGCTACCGTTAATATTAGTCGTTTAGTACGTGATGTAGCCGCCAGCGGTAAAATTGTTGCTGCAAATGCTCCCAAGGTTTATAGCCCAGAACGTGGATATGTGGATTTACAAGTTAAAGCCGGTGATAAAGTAAATAAAGATGACATTATTGCTTTAGTCGATAGCCCAGAACTCAATAATGAACTAAAACAGCAACAATCGGTGTTAGCCCGCCTTGATGGTGAATTACAACGTAAGCACTTAGAAGCACGCCGACAAAAGTTAAGCTTAACCAAAACGCTTGATCTCGCCCAAGTAGAGCTCAATGCAGCAGACAGGGAAAATCGCCGTGCTAAGCTTTCTATCGAAAAAAACTTGATCAGCCAAATTGATTTAGAAAAAGCAGTTGATGATCTTGCCCGAGCCAAGCTTTCTTACAAACACGCTCAACAAGAAGTTGAACTTGCTAAAGATACACTCGCATTTGAACTCAAAGCTGCAGAGCGCGATCTCGCTCGCCAACAACTGATCGTTGATGATTTAAATCGTCAAGTCAGAAACTTAACTATTAAAGCCAGCGTCACCGGCATTGTTGGTAACCTGCTTGTACAACAAAAAGAAGCCGTTACCCAAAGTCAGCCGTTAATGACGCTGGTTGATTTAAGTAATTTTGAAGCACAACTGCAAGTACCTGAAAGTTACGCCAACGAACTCGGTTTAGGAATGGAAGTTGAGCTCACACTCGGGGCAAAAAAAGTGACTGGTGTGTTGTCGGCAATTTCGCCGGAAGTTAACAATCGTGAAGTAACTACTCGAGTACGCTTTGACGAAGAGCTAAAAGGCATTCGCCAAAACCAGCGATTAACAGCGCGCATTTTATTAGAAAATCGTGATGACGTTTTACAAATCAAACGCGGTGCGTTTATGCAGCAAGGTGGTACGCAGGTTTACAAAGTTATCGGCGACACCGCACAACTGGTAAATATCACAACCGGGGCAAGCAGCATCAACGCAATAGAATTGCTACAAGGTGTTAGCTCAGGCGATCAGCTGATCATCTCCAGTTACGATAACTTTAAACAAGCGCCAACATTATTACTGAGATAAGAACAAACATATTACAAGGATCAACTCATGCTTAAAATGAACAATATTAGTAAACTGTATCAAACAGAAATGGTGCAAACCCATGCACTACGCGACTTTAATTTGCACGTAGATGAAGGTGAGTTTATTGCAGTAACTGGCCCTAGTGGCTCCGGGAAAACCACCTTTTTAAATATCGCAGGCATGTTAGAACCTTTTAGCAGTGGTGAATATCTGCTCGATGGTATTGATGTTGGCAAACTGAACGACAATCAACGGGCGGATTGTCGCAATCAAAAAATTGGTTTTATTTTCCAAGGCTTCAACCTGATCCCTGATTTAAATTTGTATGAAAACATTGAAGTGCCACTGCGCTACCGAGGTATTAAAGCAAGCGAGCGTAAACGTCGTATTGAACAGTGCTTAGAACAAGTAGGTCTAGCTTCACGCGCTAAACATTTGCCGCAGCAGTTATCAGGTGGTCAACAGCAACGGGTAGCGATTGCCCGCGCCCTCGCCGGTGAGCCGCGCTTTTTATTAGCCGATGAACCAACAGGTAACCTAGACAGCTTAATGGCACGTCAAGTGATGGAATTGCTGGAGCAAATTAACCGTGACGGCGCGACCATCATTATGGTGACTCATGACCCAGAACTTGCCCGCAGAGCACCTCGTAATATTCAAGTGGTTGATGGTCAACTTGCCGACTTTACCTTGTATCAAGGCGCGCAAAACCTAAAAAATGTGGCTGGAGCGTAACTTATGCTATTACATTACCTCGATTTAAGTTGGCGTAGTTTTAAGCGCACACCACTGGTAAGCATGTTAATGGTGCTAGCCATTGCTATTGGGATTGGTGTAACCATGACCAGCTTAAGCGTTTATCATATGATGTCGGCGGATCCTATTCCCGAAAAAAGCAATCAACTTTATACTGTGCAATTACAAACCATGGATGAAGGCCATACGTGGTGGACCGAGGATAACCTTCCTATGCAACTGACTTATCAAGATGCAGTCAATTTACAGAATGCGCCGGTTCCTGAAAAAAAGGTCGCGATGATGCGTACTGGATTCTCAGTGTATCTAGATTCAGACAAAGTAAAGCCGTTTACCAGTAATGCACGGATGACTACGCCTAATTTTTTTAATATGTTTAATGTATCGTTTATTTACGGCGGTGAATGGAGTGAACAACAAGAGCAATCTGCCGCCCCTGTGGTGGTGATTTCAAAAGAACTCAACGATAAACTGTTTGCAGGAAACAACTCAATTGGCCAATTGATCTACTTAGATGATTACAGCTACGAAGTTGTTGGTGTGATCGCTGACTGGTCACTTAACCTTAAGTATTATGATTTAAATAATGGTGCATTTAATGAACCTGAAGAATTATTTTTACCATTTAGCTTAGTCAAAACCAAAGAGCTAACTAGTTGGGGCAACAGCAACGGTTGGAAACATGAGAATATCAATAGCTACGCCGATAGAATGCAATCGGAAATAGTTTGGATCCAATTTTGGGCGCAACTAGATAACGCGGAGCAAAAAGCAAACTACGAAAATTATCTTAATTCTTACATTCAAGAGCAAAAAAAGCGTGGCCGCTTTGCCCGAGAAAAACCCGAATATAAGCTACGTGATGTTAACCAATGGATGCAATACAACAATGTCGTTAGTGAAGACAATAAAATATTGGTCGGCTTAAGTTTTATGTTTTTAGCAGTGTGTTTAGCCAATATTCTTGGTTTATTGTTAGCTAAGTTTTTGCGTCGGGCACCGGAGGTAGGTGTGCGCCGAGCACTAGGCGCCAGTAAACGACAAGTGTTTTTACAACACCTTGTTGAAGTGGCTATGCTTGGATGTTTTGGCGGCCTAGTCGGTATCGTACTTGCGCAATTAGGTTTGTGGGCTGTTCGTCAAAGCTATGATTACTATTCATCAATCGCCACAATGGATATCACTATGTTACTCAGTGCACCTGTTATCGCTATTACAACCTGCATAGTAGCCGGGCTTTATCCTGCATGGCTAGTTTGCCGTACTAACCCTGCTATTTATCTTAAAAGCCAATAAGGAGCACACTAATGTTAGAGATCAAACCTATATTTCATGCTCTTTGCCGCTCAAAAGTCGGGGCAATATTACTCTTAATTCAAATTGCCATAACCACCGCAATCGTTAGTAATGCGGCATTTATTATCCAAGATAGAGTCGCTTTTTTAAATCAAGAAACCGGTTATCCAGAGCAAGACTTGTTTATGTTTAATGTGATGACGTTTGGTAAAGATATCGATTTAAGTCAACAGTTTGAATTAGACGAAGCGATGTTAAGAGCACTACCTGGGGTTGTAAATGCAGCACAAAGCAGCAGTATTCCCCTATCCGGTAGTGGCAGTGCATCAAGCTTTAATTTGAAACCGGCTCCTCAAGAAAGTAAAAGTATCCGTAGTTCTTATATTTTCATTGATGAGCATGGTTTAGACACTTATGGTGTAAAACTAATTGCAGGGCGCAACTTTACAGAGGATGAAGTAACAATCACTAATTCACCTACTGAGAGAACTACCAATGTTACTGTTGTCACGCAAGCTTTACTCGATGAACTTTTTCCTGAAGGTGATGGCCTCGGCAAAACAATTTATTTTGGCGATTTGCCTTTGACGATTATCGGTGTGGCAGATCATATGAAGAGCCCTTGGCTTAAAGATAGTCACCCAAATAATGTTGCGCTGATCCCTTATATTCAAGGCAAAACTTACGCACAATTTGCAGTCAGAACCAAGCATGGTCAACGTGCCGCTGTGATGAAGCAAATCGAAACCGCGATGCTAAATAATTACAATAAACGGGTAATCAACAATATCAATGGCTTAGATCAACTTAAAGACGAATATGTTGCAGCAGACAAATTGATGATGCGTATGCTGATTGTGCTCATCACGATATTAGTACTGGTAACTGCATTGGGGATTTTTGGCTTAACCTTATTTAATATCAGCAAACGCACCAAGCAAATAGGCACTCGCCGTGCATTAGGAGCCAGAAAATCAGCCATTATTAACTACTTTTTAGTTGAAAATGCGATGATCTGCTGCGTGGGGTTGCTCCTTGGCATTATTGCGGCGCTGTTACTTGGTCAATTATTAATGCAGCACTTTTCAATTGCCGCACTGCCACCGAGCTATATCGCAGGCACTGCCATTATGGTGTTTGTTATGAGCTTACTTGCCGTGTTTGGCCCTGCAAAACGTGCCGCCAACATATCACCGAGTATCGCCACGCGAACAATATAAAGCAGCTCCCAACCTATGCTACACTGGTTTAATACCGTGTAGCATTTTGAAATAAAGATAACAAAAACAGCGATTAAATTCACATGGAAAAAATACTTATTGTCGATGACAACCCTGCCATATTAGAAGCCTTGTCATTACTGTTAGAAATTCATGACTATCAGGTTGTGACTGCAAAAACGCAGCTTGAAGCCTTACAAATAGTGCAATACCAACGTATCGTGCTGGTTATTCAAGATATGAATTTTAGTAATGACACCACCTCTGGCGAAGAAGGTAAAGCGTTGTTTTATCAACTAAGAGCTCTCAACCCGCACTTACCGATTATTTTGATCACCGCGTGGACTGAACTGGCCAGCGCCATAGAGCTAGTCAAAGCCGGCGCCGCTGATTACTTACCTAAACCATGGGACGATAGCAAGCTCCTCACCTGTGTTAATAACTTAATCGAACTTGGCCAAGCAAAACAACAAAATGTAATGTATGCGCGCCACCAGCAAGAGCGAACATCAAGTTTAGCCGATGCCAACCTAGTTGGTTTAGTGTATCAAAGTACCGCCATGGAAAAAATTCTCAATATGGCAATACAAGTCGCTAAGTCAGATGTCTCTGTGCTAATAACAGGTGCAAATGGCAGTGGTAAAGAACGCATTGCACAAATTATTCAAGCCAATTCTCACTTAAACCATGCCCCGTTTTTGACCATCAATGCCGGAGCCCTGCCCCATGATTTAATTGAAGCCGAATTATTTGGCGCTGAAGCGGGTGCTTATACTGGCATCACCAAACAGCGAATTGGTCGCTTTGAGGCCGCTGATGGTGGTACGCTATTTTTAGATGAAATTGGTAACCTGCCATTATCAGGGCAAATGAAACTACTGCGCGTGTTACAAACTGGTGAGTTTGAACGACTCGGTTCAACAAAAACACAAAAAGTAAATGTTCGGGTTATTTCAGCTACCAATGAAGATTTAAAAGCGGCCATTCATGCAGGTCGATTTAGAGAAGACTTATATTATCGCCTCAACGTGATTGAGCTAAATTTACCCAGTTTAGCGCAAAGACCAGATGATATTTTAGCGCTTGCTAAACACTTCTTAGGCGAGCGCGAATTATCGCTTACAACAGAGCAAGGATTACTCGCGCACAATTGGCCCGGCAACGTTCGTGAGCTAGAAAATGCCTGTAAACGCGCAGCCGTACTCAAACCTAATGGCGACATTACCCTCGATGATTTTGCTCTACAATCGCAACCGCTGCACACTAACTTTGCTAAACAAGAACCCAGTAGAGTAGAACTAGAACAAGCTATGCGTCAGCACCAAGGAGTGATCGCAAAAGTTGCCAGACAGTTTGGTTTAAGTCGTCAAGCACTGTACCGCCGTTTGCAGAAATTTGAGATTGATTACTAATGGAAAAAAATAAACCGGCACTGTCTCTCACTCGTAAAATAGTGCTGATATGTAACATCTCTGCACTTATTCCTGTTTGGCTCATCTGCTGGTTAACCCATTTAAGCTGGCCTTCACTATTAATAACAACGCTGCTCACATCGCTGCTGGCAAGTTATTTATCTTTTCGGCTCAGCCGCACTCTGGTGCAAGGCATACACTCACTTGAAACTGGTTTGCTTAATTTTAAAGACGGTGAATTAGCCACCTTACTAGCTTATAACGGCAACGATGAATTAGGCCGCTTGTGTCAATTGTATAATCAAACTGCAAAGCAATTACGCCAAGAGAAACAATGGATCTATCAGCGCGAGCTGATGCTTGATAAAGTGCTACAAAGCTCTCCCCAAGCCGTTATTTTAAAAAATGATAAAGGCTTTATTGTTTATAGTAACTACAGTGCCCGAGACCTTTTTAATGCCAAAACAGCGCTTGAAGGAAGTCAGTTTGCACACCTGCTTGAAAATGCTCATCCACAGTTAAACAATGCTTTAACGCGCGGTAGCGATGGTTTATTTACGCTAGATACTGAAGACCAAGAATCTCAAGCGTGGCATTTATCAACCGGTAAGTTATTACTTAACAATCAATACCATTACTTATATGTCTTTAAACAACTCACCCGCGAACTTAGCCGTCAAGAAGTCGAAGTGTGGAAAAAGGTCATTCGGATCATCAGTCACGAACTTAATAACTCTCTGGGTCCCATGTCGTCAATGCTGCACAGCGGCCAGTTACTCAGTGAAAAAGTAGACGAACCCAGACTTAGCCGCGTGTTTGCTACCATTTCTGAACGCATCAAACATTTAAACGACTTTGTACAAGGCTATGGCAAATTTGCCAAACTGCCCACTCCTCAGCCAAGCGCAATTAATTGGCAAGTGTTGCTCACACAACTGCAAAATCAATGGTGTTTTATGCTCGATATAAGTAATGACGTGCATACACTGGCTGATCCGACTCAAGTCGAGCAGCTACTGATCAACTTAATAAAAAATGCTCACGAATCAGGCTCTGCAAGCGAACATATAAGTGTCACTGTTACACAGAATATTAAAGGCACACATATCAGTGTAAACGACCAAGGTAAAGGTATGAGTGAGCAAGTGATTGCCAATGCATTAATCCCATTTTATTCAACTAAAGTCGCTGGTAGTGGTTTGGGGTTAGCATTGTGCCGTGAAATAGTCGAAGCGCATCATGGTCAAATTAGCTTACACAATCGTAAGCACGGTGGGCTTAGTGTTCATGTCATTCTGCCCCACGGTCCTAACAAACAATCACAAAAAAGCCGCAATTAAGCGGCTTTTTGTTGATTTGCTGATAAACGTTACTCAGCGTCAGCTTCTTTATATTTAGCTGCTGTTTCGGTGATCAGTGGTTGTAATTCACCACGTTGAAACATTTCAATGATAATGTCACAACCACCAATTAATTCGCCATCAACCCACAGTTGTGGAAATGTTGGCCAATTGGCATATGCTGGTAATTCAGCTCGGATATCAGGATTTAGTAAAATATCAACATAGGCAAACGGTTCACCGCATGACATTAATGCTTGAGATGCTTGTGAAGAAAAACCACAATTTGGTAATTTAGGCGATCCTTTCATATAAAGGATAATTGGATTTTCAGAAATCTGCTGTTTAATTTTATCAATGGTTTCCATCTACAACCTCAAAAGTGACGATAGCTGAACATATTAAGGCTTGAAAAATTTTCATTAAGCCTCATATATGTATCTTAAAGTGGGCAAATAAAGCCGCAATCGAAATAGTCTTGCATTTGCACTGCTGTTTGGCATTGCTGTTTGCTAAAACTTGAGTAAAATACTCAACAATTATAGTAACACTATAATCTCATTTGGTATAGGTAACTACCCTGTTTGAACAGGCATTAACTATTACTATTTGAACTATCAACCAAAAGAAGATGGAGATAAAAAATGGCATTTGAACTACCGTCACTACCATATGCAATTAATGCACTTGAGCCACATATTTCACAAGAAACATTAGAGTTTCACCACGGCAAGCACCACAACACTTATGTGACTAAACTTAACGGTTTAATCCCAGGTACTGAATTTGAAGGTAAATCACTTGAAGAAATCGTATGTTCTTCTGAAGGTGGCGTATTTAACAATGCAGCACAGATCTGGAACCATACTTTTTACTGGAACAGCCTATCTCCAAATGGCGGTGGCGAAGCAACAGGCGCTGTTGCAGATGCTATCAATGCTAAATGGGGTTCTTTTGAAGCATTCCAAGCAGCTTTTGATGATAAAGCAGTAAACAACTTTGGTTCAAGCTGGACATGGTTAGTTAAATTAGCTGATGGTTCTTTAGACATCGTTAATACTTCTAACGCAGCAACGCCACTAACTCAAGACGGTGTAACACCGATCCTGACTGTGGACCTGTGGGAACATGCTTACTACATTGATTTCCGTAACGTTCGTCCAGACTACTTAAAAGCATTCTGGTCGCTTGTTAACTGGGAATTCGCGAACGCTAACTTCGCATAATTGATTGCTCGTTCTGAGCAAGCCCAATTTAAAAGACGCTCCGGCGTCTTTTTTGTTTTCTAACATAAATTTTTAATTTTATTGCACAAAAAATCAAATTCGTGACTAAGCTTTAAATAACCTTTGCTTCTTTTTTAATTTGTAAGCACCTAGTTTAAGCAGGTTTTTCGGAGGTTTCCATGAGTATTTTTGAGCATTACCAAGCACGATACGAAGCGGCACAAGAAGAAGAGTATAGTATCGCTGAGTTCTTAGAGATTTGTAAAACTGATAAATCGGCTTATGCCAGCGCACCAGAGCGATTATTAGCGGCCATTGGTGAGCCAAAAATGATCGATACTTCAAAGGATGCACGGTTAAGTCGATTATTTTCAAACAGAGTAGTAGCACGTTACCCTGCCTTTAATGATTTTTACGGTATGGAGGATGCGATTGAACAAATCGTTTCTTACCTAAAACATGCCGCGCAAGGCCTTGAAGAATGTAAACAAGTGCTTTATCTACTTGGACCTGTTGGCGGTGGTAAATCATCGATTGCCGAAAAGCTAAAATATTTAATGCAACAAGTGCCTATTTACTCAATTAAAGGCTCACCGGTCAATGACCACCCGTTGGCGCTTTTTGATCCTAATGAAGATGCTGAGCTGATGGCAAAAGAATACGGGATTAAGCCCCGTTACTTAAAAACTATTATGTCACCATGGGCCACTAAGCGCTTATCTGAATTTAATGGTGATATTAGCCAGTTTAAAGTGGTAAAACGCTACCCCTCTATTTTAAATCAAATTGCTATTGCAAAAACTGAACCTGGGGATGAAAACAACCAAGATATTTCCGCTTTAGTCGGTAAAGTTGATATTCGCAAACTAGAACATTTTGCTCAAAACGATGCTGATGCTTATGCTTATTCCGGTTCATTATGTCTTGCAAATCAAGGTTTAATGGAATTTGTTGAGATGTTTAAAGCGCCAATCAAAGTATTGCATCCGCTTTTAACAGCCACGCAAGAGGGAAATTATAATGGCACCGAAGGTATTAGTGCACTGCCCTTTAATGGCATGATTTTGGCTCATTCAAACGAATCAGAATGGCAGACCTTTAAAAACAACAAGAACAATGAAGCCTTTTTAGACCGTGTTTACATCGTCAAAGTGCCGTATTGTTTACGTGCATCTGAAGAGGTAAAAATCTACGACAAGCTATTGGAACATAGTGAATTATATAATGCTCCTTGCGCGCCAGGCACACTGGAAACATTGGCAAAATTTACCACGCTATCACGGTTAAAAGATCCAGAAAACTCTAGTATCTACTCAAAAATGCGGGTATATGACGGCGAAAGCTTGAAAGACACCGATCCTAAAGCTAAATCGTATCAAGAGTATCGAGATTATGCCGGTGTAGATGAAGGCATGACCGGACTATCAACTCGGTTTGCATTTAAAATTTTATCGCGCGTGTTTAACTTTGACACACTTGAGGTAGCGGCAAACCCAGTGCATTTATTTTATGTATTAGAGCAACAAATTGAACGAGAGCAATTCTCTGCCGACGTTGAAGAACGCTACTTAAGCCACTTGAAAGGCTATTTAATCCCGCAGTATGTTGAGTTTATTGGTAAAGAACTGCAAACAGCTTATTTAGAGTCTTACTCTGAGTACGGGCAAAACATTTTTGACCGCTATGTCACTTATGCTGATTTTTGGATCCAAGACCAAGAGTATCGCGACCCTGATACCGGCCAGCTATTCAACCGCGAAGCATTAAATGCCGAACTTGAAAAAATTGAAAAACCAGCAGGCATTTCAAATCCAAAAGATTTCCGTAACGAAATCGTTAATTTTGTATTGCGTGCACGGGCGCACAACAATGGTAAAAATCCATTGTGGACCAGCTATGAAAAACTGCGCACTGTGATTGAGAAAAAAATGTTCTCCAATACTGAAGAACTATTACCCGTTATTTCCTTCAATGCGAAAACATCCGCAGAAGATCAGAAAAAACATGAAGATTTTGTCAATCGTATGGTGGAAAAAGGATATACCCAAAAGCAAGTTCGTTTGTTATCAGAGTGGTATTTACGCGTGCGTAAATCGCAATAACACGCAGCTGTGTATTTTTAGGGGGTCTTTATGGCGCATTTTATAGACCGTCGCCTGAACGGTAAGAATAAGAGCACGTTAAATCGTCAACGCTTTATCAGGCGCTATAAAAAACAGATCAAAGAAGCGGTGTCAGATGCAATAAATAAACGCAGTGTCACTGACTCCAGTAGCGGTGAGAGTATTTCGATCCCGCAACGGGATATAAGTGAACCTACTTTCCATCAAGGTAAAGGGGGCGATAGAGAACAAATTCATCCTGGTAACGATCAGTTCTCAACCGGTGATAAAATTAAACGCCCGCAAGGTGGCCAAGGTGGTGGAGCCGGCGAAGGTGAAGCGAGTGACTCTGGTGAAGGAGAAGATGACTTTGTCTTCTCGATTTCTAAAGATGAGTATCTAGACTTACTGTTTGAAGACTTAGAACTGCCAAATTTACAGCAAAACCAGTTAGACAAACTCGTGCAAATGAAAACTCATCGTGCTGGTTTTTGTAGTGATGGTATGCCGAGTAATATTGATATTGTGCGTTCACTTCAGGGCTCACTTGCAAGGCGTGTTGCGATGAGCGCGGGTAAAAAGCGTCAATTAGCAGAGCTTGAAGCACAGCTTTGCCTATTAATGGCTGAGCCTGAACCTGATATAGCTGCTATTGCATTAATGGAGCAAGAAATCGCCGCATTACAAAAACGCATCAGTGCAGTGCCCTTTATTGATAATTACGATTTGCGCTTTCGTAACTATGAAAAACAGCCTCATCCAACTAGTAAAGCGGTGATGTTTTGTATTATGGATGTGTCGGGCTCGATGGATCAAGCAACCAAAGATATGGCAAAACGTTTTTATATTTTGCTTTATCAATTTTTGACCCGCAGTTATAAAGACATTGAAGTGGTGTATATTCGCCATCATACCCAAGCCAAAGAGGTCGACGAACAGGAGTTTTTCTATTCCCAAGAAACTGGCGGCACAATTGTCTCCAGCGCACTGAAGTTAATGAATGAGATAATTACCGAGCGTTATAACGCTGGCGAGTGGAATGTGTATGCAGCACAAGCCTCTGATGGCGACAATTGGGCAGATGACTCTCCCCAATGCTCAGAGATCTTACGCAACAAGTTGCTCAGTACCATTCGCTATTACGCTTATATTGAGATCACTACCCGCGCCCATCAGAGCCTATGGCGTGAGTATCAAAATATTTGTCAAACTCATAATAACTTTGCTATTCAACATATACGCAATGTTGAAGATATTTACCCTATTTTCCGTGAGTTATTCAAGAAGAGTCGTCAACACCAAGGGGCAGCCTAGGCTGTACAGCGAGGTATTTATATGACCAATAAACGAATGAGTGATGGGCCAGATTGGACATTTGAATTACTACAACAATACCAAGACGAAATTGCGCGGGTTGCTGAACATTATCGCCTCGATACTTATCCTAATCAGATTGAAGTGATCACCGCAGAACAAATGATGGATGCCTATTCCAGTGTTGGTATGCCTATTGGCTATAGTCACTGGTCTTATGGTAAAAAATTTATTCAAACTGAGCAAAACTACAAACGCGGACAAATGGGATTGGCTTATGAAATTGTCATAAACTCGAATCCTTGTATTGCTTATTTAATGGAAGAAAATACCCTTCCAATGCAGGCTTTAGTGATGGCGCACGCTTGCTACGGGCACAACTCGTTTTTTAAAGGTAATTATTTATTTAAAACATGGACTGATGCCAGCTCTATTATTGACTACCTATTATTTGCAAAAAATTATATTGCTCGTTGCGAAGAAAAACATGGCATTGATGAAGTCGAAAACCTAATCGATTCATGCCATGCACTTATGAATTACGGTGTTGATCGTTATAAACGCCCACAGCAAATATCTTTATTTGAAGAACAAAAACGCCAACAAGAGCGCGAAGATTACTTACAATCACAAGTGAACGAACTTTGGCGCACAATACCTTCACATCAACAGGAAACTAAAAAACACGAGCGTCATTTTCCTTCAGAGCCACAAGAAAATATTTTGTATTTTATAGAAAAAAATGCGCCATTACTGGAATCTTGGCAACGAGAAATAATTCGTATTGTGCGTAAAATCTCACAATATTTTTATCCTCAAAAGCAAACCCAAGTAATGAATGAAGGCTGGGCAACGTTTTGGCATTATACTATTTTGAATCACTTATATGATGAAGGGAAACTCACTGACTCATTCATGTTAGAGTTTTTACAAAGTCATACTAATGTTGTGTATCAGCCCCCTTACAATAGTAATTATTATTCGGGTATTAACCCTTATGCGCTGGGTTTTAATATGATGGTGGATATCCGCCGTATTTGTGAAAACCCTACCGAAGAAGATAAACAGTGGTTTCCAGAATATGCCGGGAGCAACTGGTTAGATACGCTGCACTTTGCAATGGAAAACTTTAAAGACGAAAGTTTTATTAGCCAATTTTTATCACCCAAACTTATTCGTGACTTTAAATTATTCACTATTATCGATCATGAAAAAGATCCGAATCTACAAGTTGGTGCGATCCACGATGAAAGCGGCTATCACGCGGTACGGACTGCGCTCTCAGCACAATATAACCTCAGTAATCACGAACCCAACATTCAGATCTATGATGTTGATATTAGAGGTGATCGCTCTTTAACCTTGCGCTACGTGCCACATCAGGATATTCCACTGGCAAAGTCTCACCATGAGGTATTAAAACACCTTTACAGACTATGGGGCTTTAAGGTAAAACTGGAACAAGAGTCAACCTCTGGCGAATTGAATATACTCGGGCAATGTCCATCAGATGATTCACGCCATACAACAGAGTGAATAGAATGGATAAAAAGCTTCTCGTACTAATTGATTCAGTAGAATTTGCACGTACTGCTATTTTGCACGCGAAACACAAAGCAATTGGTAAGCAAAAACATATTGATATTGTCGCCTTTGCCTATGAAAGTGCTGGTAATATTTTGTTCTCGCCGCCAGCTGAACAATTGCAAGTAATTCAAGAAACAAGGTTGGCTACTCTCAAAAAAGAATTAGTACCACTACTTGAAAGCGAATTGTCAGAATCAGATTATTCATTAAATATTATTTGGCATGAGGCACCTGAGCAATGGTTAGCCAATGAGAGTGACTTTGAAAATTATGAGATGGTGATAAAAACGCGGCATATTGACGAGCATTGTCAATTTAGTGAACTTGACTGGCAGTTGATCCGCTTTACCCCACTACCACTTTATTTAGCTGCGGATAATACCTGGCGCAATAACACCAATGTGTTAGCTGCGCTTGATTTAGGTAGCGAAAAAGCCACTAAATACAAACTAAACAAAGATATAATTGAAACTGGTTTAGCTTATTCTAAGCATTATGACTGTCAGTTTTATACTTGTTATACCGTTCATGTATCCCCAATTTTAAGAGACTTAGGCATTGTATTTTCAGACGAACAAGTACTGAATGCTTTTGACAAACTACCTGTCATTCAACGTAATTTAATTATTGAGCACGATATAAAAAATAACCTTCATATAAAAGCGGGCCTAGCCGAGCAAGTGATCCCAAGTATTGCAGCTAAGCTTAGTGCCGGTCTCGTGATCATGGGCTCAGTAGGCAACATAGGTATAAAAGGTAAGTTAATTGGCAATACCGCTGAAAAAGTTATGCGGTTACTAAAAACAGACTTGCTTATTTTGCCACCTGAATGCTAGATACCTGCTGGCGATAGCATAAAAAATGACGCATTTTGCGTCATTTTTTATGCCTATTCAAAGCAACTTAATTTAAACTTTTGCTATTGTGTCGCGAGGGTATTTATACTCATCAAGGTTAACTCAAATCTTTATATGCAGTAATACAATTTCTGCCATTTTCTTTTGAAAAGTAAAGTGCCTTATCAGCCGCTTCAATCCATTTTTCATAACGTTCGAATTCATCTTGAAAACAGGCAAAACCAACACTAACAGTCACTTTAATTTGCTGTTCGTCAAAGTAAATGGATGAGTTTTCAATTAAACTACGCAAACGCTCAGCAAATATCTCAGCACCTTTGTGATCCGTGTCTAATAACGTTACTGCAAATTCTTCGCCGCCATAACGACCTGCGATGTCTGTTTCACGTAATGTTTTACGCAGTAAATCAGCAATGTTACGCAGTGCTTCATCGCCACAACGGTGCCCATGTTCATCATTTACTTTTTTAAAGTGATCGATATCAAACATCAATAAAGTACTTGTGCCACCACTGCGTTTGATCCTAAGAAATTCTTTTCGTAGGGTATCTTCCCAATGACCTCGATTAGTCAATTTTGTTAGTGCGTCCGTTTGACTCACTTGTTCAAGTTCACGATTTACTTCTTCAAGTTCTTTTTTATTCACTGCCATATCAGTTACATCATAAAGAATGATACAAATATGGCCAACTTCTCCCATCGTATTTGATAGAGGAATAAACGTAGCGTTTTGAAACATATGGTCTGCTTTACCCGTGATTGGACGGTAATTTTTAAAGCGGAAAATATATGGCTGCTGTTCCCAAATAGTAAATGAGCGATTTTTCAAAATAAACACAGACTCTGACTTACTGCGAAACCACTTTTCATCAATTGATGGAAATAAATCAAATAAATCTTTATCTTTTACAGCGCTGGGTAACATACCTGAATGGTTTTCCATAAAACCATTCCAAATACACACTTTATAGTCCCTATCTAACACCACTAAACCAACATCTACGGTATTAAACATATCCATTAACCAATGGATTTCATTCATATTAAAATCAGCAGCAGGCATAATGTTAGTCTTCTAATAGGTAAGCAACTTTGTATTTCAAAGTTTTTAGTGAGTCTTCGGTAAATAATAGCATCAAGTCACAGTTAATATTGTGGTTCTCAATACCATAGCTAATTTCTATTGCCAGAGTACGTTGCCAGCGTGATTTGTTTGCTTTAACTAAATCAGATACATCACAATGTTGGCCTAACACCACCGGATGTCCTTGGCTAAAAGTCATATCTAATTGGCGAGATAATCCCGTTAAGATTGCACCAATCAGGATATTACTAATATCCATTAATAACTCCAGCTCAATTTTGTTAGTGAGCTCCCCTTCATAATTCATCAAGGACGCAATTTCTTTAAAGCTAGAATCATTTAGAAGTAACAATGCCTCACCGGATACACCACCACCAATAAAACCTTGGCACACGCCTGACGTTGTTGCATTGGCATCAATTGATCGCAGTGCCATATCAAGTTCATTAACTTCGAGAATATTGACATTAGGAATAGGCAATTCAACAAATACATTTAATAGCCGTGCTAATAAGTCTCCAGCCTGCCCCATTGCCACGTTAGTCAGCTCTTGGTATATGTCTCTGACATCTGGGTCAACTTGCTCACCTAAGCGGTGTGAGAGCCGCTCACGCATTGCTTTATCTTTAATTCCATGGTGTTCGATAATATCGGCAAGCTTTTGGGCATCACATGGTTTTTGGATAAAGTCTATCGCGCCAAGTTCGATTACCCGTTGATGCGCATTGGGCTGAATATCGCCAGAGACAACAACGGTTAATATATCCAAGTTTTGCTCTTGAATCGCTTGCAGTACTTCGTAGCCATCCATTTGCGGCATATTTAAATCGAGAAATAAGATTTCCGGGTTTAACGCTTTAATTTGCTTAATACAATGCACGCCATCTTCAGCAAACTCAACTTTAATATCCCAATCATCGGGCAACGAACGAGCTAACTGACGGCGCGCAAGCTTAGAATCATCACAAATTAGTACCGATGTTGACATAGTCTCTCTCTGATTGCTTTTATTTTTATTAGTAAAAATGTAAACATTTATTACTGCTTTATGTTAATCAATGTAACCATACATTACAATTTTAAATTGCATTAAACTCTTGGTGTCCATGGATGATTATAATACACTCAGCCTAATTGCGTTAACTCTAAAGGAAATACCTTATGCTCCGATCACTCACTTTTGCTTTAAGTGCCTTTTGTTCAATGGCTTTTGCCGCCGATATGACCGAAAACACGCTTGATGCGGGAAAAGTATCAGCACAATCTAAGCCAATCACTTTATTAGGACAAGGTGTAAAACTAGGCGATAAAGCACCAGACTTTAAAGTGGTTGATGGCTCATTCACGCCAATTACTTTAGCCGATTACCAAGGTAAAGCCGTTTTAATAAGCGTTGTTCCAAGTCTGGATACTGGTGTTTGTAGCATTCAAACCAAGCATTTTAACGAAAAGGTTGCATCGCAATTTCCAAATATAGCCATGCTCACCATTAGTGCTGATTTACCGTTTGCACAAAAACGTTTTTGCAAAGCCGAGAACATAGATAAAATTACTGCTTTATCTGATTCAGTATGGCGTGACTTTGGTCAAAACTATGGTCTGATCATTAAAGATATGGGTCTGCTTACACGAGCCGTATTTGTATTAGATGCAAGTCATAAAGTTGTTTACAAGCAGTTAGTAGCTGATTTATCAACAGAGCCAAAGTATGACCCAGTTATAAGTGCTTTAAACGCATTGTAATTTATTGCGCTAGAGTACATTACAATGATAAAAAAACCGCCAATCGGCGGTTTTTTATTGATTGAATTATCAACCCAATAATTCAGCAAGTTGCTGATTAACAGCTTCAACAGCTTGGGTACCATCTAGTTTATGATATTGCGTATTGCCCGCTTGCGCTTCCGCTTGGTAATAATCAACCAATGGCATTGTTTGCTCATGGTAAATACCTAAACGTTTACGTACTGTTTCTTCTGTGTCATCAGCACGGATGATCAGATCTTCACCTGTAACGTCGTCTTTACCTTCCACTTTTGGCGGATTGTAAACTACGTGATAAACACGGCCGGAACCAGGATGAACGCGACGTCCACCCATGCGGTCAACAATAATTTCATCAGCCACATCAAACTCAATAACGTGATCAACAACTACGCCATTTTCTTTCATTGCATCAGCTTGTGGGATGGTACGTGGGAAACCGTCTAGTAAAAAACCTTTTTCACAATCAGCTTTAGTAATACGCTCTTTAACAAGACCTATGATGATGTCATCAGAAATTAACTGACCTGCATCCATTACTTTTTTCGCTTCAAGACCCAGTGGTGTGCCTTCTTTAATTGCAGCACGTAACATATCACCAGTTGAAATTTGTGGAATACCGTACTTATCCATCAAAAACTGAGCTTGAGTGCCTTTACCTGCACCCGGCGCGCCCAAAAGAATAATGCGCATATCATTGTCCTCGTTTGATACTGATTTTACAAAAAGCATATCAGTATGATTTATTATAAAGCTTGAATTCTTCCATAAGCGCCGCAGATACTCAAGCAACTTATACCAATTGACTACGTTGAGATCATAAAAAAAGGGAACCGAAGTTCCCTTTTTATTAAAATGTTAGTTTTTGAGCAATTACTTACTCAAATCTAACATTAATTTATTTAAGCGAGTCACAAAACCTGCTGGATCTTTTAATGTACCGCGCTCTGCAAGCAAGGCTTGATCAAGCAGTACATGTGACCACTGTGCAAATTTGTCTTCGTCTTGTTCAACATTTAAATGCTTAACAAGTTGATGCTCAGGGTTAAGCTCAAAAATTGGTTTTGCTTCTGGGGCAGCTTGACCTACTGATTCCATTAGCTTTTGCATTTGTGAGCTCATGTCGTTGTCATCAGCGACCACACAGGCTGGTGAGTCAGTTAAACGATGCGTAAAGCGTACATCTTTAACATTATCGCCAAGTGCTGTTTTGATGCGCTCAACTAAGCCTGCAACTTCTTTTTCAGACTCTTCTTGCGCTTTTTTGGTCTCTTCATCATCTAAGCTACCTAAGTCTAGGTCACCACGGGTAATTGACTTAAATGGTTTTTCAGCAAACTCGGTTAAGTGGCTCATCATCCACTCATCAACACGGTCACTCATCAACAGTACTTCGATACCTTTCTTACGGAAGATCTCTAGATGTGGAGAGCTTTTCGCCGCAGTGAATGAATCCGCAACAACGTAGTAAATCGCGTCTTGGCCTTCATTCATACGCTCAACGTATTGCTCTAATGAAACGTTTTGTGCTTCTTCATCAGTATGTGTTGATGAGAAACGCAGTAACTTAGCAATCGCTTCTTTATTCGCTGCATCTTCTGCTGGACCTTCTTTGATCACTTGACCAAATTCATTCCAAAATACTTGGTAATCGTCGGCTTTATTTTTCGCCATACGCTCAAGCAGTTTTAAGGTACGTGACGTACAACCTTTGCGGATTGCTTGCGTTACTTTGTTATCTTGTAAAATTTCACGTGATACGTTTAACGGTAAATCGTTTGAATCAAGTAAACCTTTTACAAAGCGTAAGTAGCTAGGCATAAATTGCTCAGCATCATCCATTACAAATACACGTTGTACATATAGCTTTAAGCCACTTTGACGGTCACGATTCCATAAATCAAATGGTGCTTTTTTAGGAATATACAGTAAGCTTGTGTATTCAGTTTTACCTTCAACTTTGTTGTGAGCCCAGCTCAGTGGATCTTCCCAATCATGGCTTACATGCTTATAAAATTCTTTATATTCTTCATCAGATAGCTCTGATTTATCACGCGTCCACATTGCTGTGGCGCGGTTAATGCTTTCCCACTCACCAGGTACGGCTGGAATTTTCTCGCCATCTTCACCTTCTGACTCAGGTACTTCGGCTTTGTACATTTGTACTGGTGTTGAAATATGATCCGAGTACTTAGTTACAATACTACGTAGGCGCCATTCATCAGCAAACTCTTTTTCATCTTCACGAAGATGTAAAGTAATTTCAGTACCACGGCCTGCTTTTTCAATTTCTTCTAGCGTGTATTCGCCCTCACCTTGTGATTGCCATTCAACGCCTTTTTCTTCACCGGCTTTGCGAGTACGAACAGTCACTAAGTCTGCAACTATAAATGCAGAGTAAAAACCAACACCGAACTGACCAATTAGTTGCGAATCTTTGCTTTGGTCGCCAGTTAAGTTTTTGAAAAACTCAGCAGTGCCTGATTTAGCAATAGTCCCTAACGAGCTGATCACTTCATCACGAGTCATACCAATACCGTTATCAGAAATAGTTACGGTATTTTTTTCTTTATCGGCACTGATACGTACACGTAAGTCTGCGTCACCTTGGTATAGTTCACCATTTGAAAGTGCTAAAAAGCGTAATTTATCAGCTGCGTCTGAGGCATTTGACACAAGCTCACGTAAGAAAATTTCTTTATTAGAATAAAGTGAGTGAATCATTAAGTTTAATAGTTGTTTAACTTCTGTTTGAAAGCCTAATGTTTCTTTTTGTGCTGCAGTCATTTATATATCTCCAATTTGCAAAGTGTCTGCGTTATGCACTTAATATGGGGCGCGGTTTGTTAACTTCAAGTCAAAAGAGCAAAAAAGTAAGCCATAGCAAGATAAACACGGAAGTTAAGTTGTTTTTTCTTACAATCAAAATGGCTGTGGGCAATGTAGGTGCGTTTGCTTGGAGCTTCGAGGGTGTACAAAAAACAGATCGCTGGCATGTAATTGTAAGCGCTCAGCCAGTTGTTGGCTATGTTGGTTTTTATACAGATCACAGCCAATAATTGGGTGCCCAATGCTGTGACTGTGTATACGTAATTGATGTGTACGCCCCGTCACAGGGGTAAATTGCACTAAAGTACGCGGCGGTGATGTTAAGCGCTGTAATACTAAATAGTCACTGACGGCAGACTTACCCGTCACATTACAAATTTTAACTAATGGAAAGAGTAACTTATCTTTGACTATTGCAGCGTTTATTTGACCTACGTCATTTAATAACCAGCCATCCAACATGGCTATATAGTGTTTTTTTATTGTCCCTGATTGAAACTGCTTATTAAGGAGCTTAGTTGATTCAGGGTTAAGGCCTACAATCATAATACCTGAAGTACCATAGTCTAATCGATGCGGCAATTTAGCTGTCGGAAATGCGGCAGTCAGACCTGGCTGCCCATTCACTAAACGATAATGCACAGAATCCCAATTGGCCGGATTTTTACCAGATAAACTCAGTAAGCCACTGGGTTTATTGATCAATAAAATATCATCGTCTTTATATAAAATTTCCACATGCTCATGACAAACCGATGCAATAAAGTCATCGACAATAGAATGCTGTGGCAAATTTATATTAGACATTATTTCTCTCATTATTGATTTTATAAAAACGTTGCGACATTAGTATCTTGAAACTAGTTAAATTTCTATCATACACAAAAAAGTCGGTATGCTGCGCTGTAGTTTGGCTTTTAACTATAAAGGGCACTAGTTTTCAAGATTAGAAAATGGCAGTGAACGCATGTCGAAGGTTAATACCAATCGTGTTAAGTTACTGACCATTTATAGCGACAGATAAA
>TARA_R110001606_G_scaffold3766_3_pt1 | contig 32933 bp, 25 predicted proteins | sample TARA_R110001606 | Tara Oceans TARA_R110001606 (sample SAMEA4398315) | marine metagenome | biome: Polar Biome; feature: [SRF] surface water layer (ENVO:00010504); material: water (ENVO:00002006), including particulate matter (ENVO:01000060) such as... | depth 5 m
TTTAAGGTTCCAATGCCTTTAATCTCTCTTGGTTTCCCGTTACCTTGTCTAGTTGGTTTTGATCTCCTCGAAGTCGTCCTGGCTGGCTCCCACTGAGAAATGCCTGAAATTGTAGGTAAAAGAAAGCATCACATACCGGTTAAGCACATTCGACTGGGTGTCCTCAATGTAGATTTCAGATATATTTCTTCGGATATTATTGTTCTGTTTCAGGATGTCGTACACATTCATACTTACTTCGCCAAGCTTGTTTTTGAACAACTTTTTACCCACACTCATGTTCCAAAGAGTGAAGCTGTTGTCGAAACCAGCAGAAAGCCCGGCGTTAATTTGGTGCCTCACGTCTGTTCTGAATGTGAAGCCGTTTCCAAAGATCATGTTGTAGTTGATCCGGGTAGTCTGATTAAAGAAGTTGTTGTTCAGTGCAGGCCGCAGGCTGTTTTCTACCACGTTGTATCTCGACCAAGTGGCCACCCTAAAGTCAATATTTTCACTGATGTTGCTGCTTAGAGAAACACCAAGCCTGTAGTTCCATGAGTTGGCCAGGTTGAGCTCGTCGTTGATGAGGCCAGGTCTGCTTGTGTAGTTAACACCACCGTTGAAATTGACATTTGATTTGATCAACGAGAAGGGTTGGCCATAGCTCAGGTAGGATCTGAATTCCTTGTATCCATCCAGGTTAACCGGGCTTATTAGCTGAGAGCCTTTTTCAAGTACCACTCCTTCGCCAACTGTCGTCTGTTCTTCGGCAATAAAGGTGCTCGTTCCAATGTAGTTGCTGGTGAGTTCGGTGTGGGCATAAACAAACATCGACCGGTTTGTTTCCGGGTTATTTGACCTTATCCGGGTTCTGATTCTGTTGGTATACGTTTGGTTAAGATCCACATTTCCCGTGCGAAGCTGAAGCGGATTCGAGTTGTCAATCACGTCCTGCAGCTGTCCTATTTGTGGCTCTCTGGTCCAGGTCCGGTAATCAAGTTCAATATTGGTATTGTCGGTAAACTTGTAGCGAAACCGGGAAGATGGTAGAACGCTATTGAAGCGCCGATTAAGTGTATATTCCCTTGGAAACTGCTGGTCATTTTTCAGTTTGGCATCCTGATACTCCACTTCTACCTGCGCAGAAAGTTTTTTTAGCGTGTATTGATAACCCAGCTCTGTTTCCTGTGTAAAGTAGCTGTTGTCGAAGGTGTTGCTCAGCGCCTGATCGAGTAGGGTGTAGTCATCAAACTGCTCTGAAAAGTCGTACAGCCTTCTATCAGAATCATTGATTCTGTCGCCCATTGTATGCTCCAGTTCAATTCGTCCGTTGGCACCCACGGGCTCAGTATAGGAAGCGTTGACCCTCCAGTCGTGTCCTTTTCGGTTCCACTCAATATTTTGCTTGAGCAATTGACTGCTGTCAGCCGATTGGTAGAAGATATTTTCGGCCAGCCTGTACCTGTCGTCGGTATTGACGTGAAAGCCGTTTCGGAGGTTGATGGTGAAAGCCCGGCCCTTTTTTTCAAATTGATGGTTGTACATCAGGTTATTGAAGTAGTCCAAATCAAAGAGATCGAACGACGAGCTGTTTTCGGTTTGGTTCACAGGGCCAAAATCCGAGGTTGTGCGACCGAGGAAGTTGGAGTTGCGGATGTTGTCGCCGAAGGAAGCTGATGGCCGCCAGATGATCCTGTTGTTGTCGTTGATCTTGTAGTCGACTTTCATAAACACCCGGTGCTCGGCGTTGGTGGCATTGTTGTAGCTGCTTTCTGAGTAAACCTGCCCTGAGTCGGATGGGAGCACATATTCTCTGAATCTGGTTTGGGTGGTTTCATCCTGCCTGTGGTTGTACAGGTAGCTGCCACTTACCTCCAGCGATTTTGCCCAGGTATCTGCAAAGTTTACTGCAATGGCGTTGTTGTTGATGATGCCATCCTGGGTTCTGCTGTCGGCACTTGCGTTGGGGCTTGCCGAGTAGTTGAGAATATTGATGTTGTTGCTAAGGCCTGAGATAGTTACCCGACGGTCGCCATTGAACATATTGAGATTAGCGCCCGCCATGTAACGTTGATCGGTACCAGCTCCCACCGAAGTTTTTCCAAACTGCCCTCTTCTGCGGTTGGGCTTTGTGATGATATTAATGGTCTTTATTCTTTCACCGTCGTCAAAGCCGGTTAGTTCGCTCTGGTCGCTTTTTTTGTCAAACACCTGAATGCTTTCAATCACAGCAGCGGGTAGGCTCTGCAAAGCAGCCTGCACATCGCCGCCGAAAAAAGGCTTTCCGTCGATAAGAATTCGCTGAACGTTTTCGCCCTGGGCCTGTATTACGCCATCCACCATCGCAATGCCAGGCATCTTTTGCACCAGGTCTTCAGCACTGGCGTCGGGCACAGTTTTAAAAGCTACGGCATTGAAAACAGAGGTGTCTCCTTTCTGCTCACTCATCATCGTTTGAGCGGTAACTTTTACTTCTTCAAGCGTCTTGGTCTCTTCTTCCAGCAGAATGTCTCCAAAGGAAATGTCCTTTATGCCGACAGTTACATTTTTTATCACCGTCTGATATCCTATGTATTGAAACTGAAAGCGGTAGCTACCCGGCTCCACTTTCTCAAGCTTGAATTTTCCTTCAAGATCAGTGACCACACCCAGCGACGCAGGAGGGGAGCTTAATTTTTCACCCAGCACGGTGGCACCGGGGAGGCCTAGGTAATCGTTGGCTCCTTTTACTGTTCCCGAAATGGAGACCGTTTGGCCATGGGCTGCGACAAACGAAAACAATAGGGACGTAACGGCAAGAAGTCTTAACATCAAGTAGTTATGCTAGTAGTATAGAAACAGGAAATAAGTGAATCAATGCTTTGATAACTAGTACTCAAAGTCATTGGCCAATACACTTTTACGCTATTGAGTATATGATGTACCTATTGTCCATCGGCCAAATTCAACGCCCGATAGTGCTTGTAATCAGGTCATAAAAGTAGACCCCACATTAGAATAGTGAAATTGTAATTTTTTAAAATGCTATTTCACCGGTTGAATGGTACGGAGTTGTTAAAAATTGTCACGAAAAGCTGCCGGATCAAACACTGGAGGTCGTTATTCCGTTGAATGTGCCGCATTGAATGGAGCTGCCAGGCAACATCTACCATTGCAAAGTTGGTCTGATGGGTAGGTTATAGGCATCAAATGGGAGGGAAGAAAGGGCGAAACGCCGGATCGGGTAAGGTTTATTCGCAAAAAAGAAGGAGAGCTTATTGCTCCCCTTCTTTTTGCAGGTAGGTGACCAGTTTGTCACATAGCGCATTCATTTCTTGCGACATAAACTCATCTCCGGTGGCATTGAGCACGCTCTGCGCCATGCCGCCGATGCAGTCTATGTAGAAACGTTTCATATCGGGCACTTCCATATCTTTTGTCCACAAGTCGATACGGAGCGTGTTTTTTTGATCAGCATCCCACAAGGCCAACGCTATGGCATTGGTTTCGCTGAGCTCTTCACCCGCTTTTTCGTCGGCATCCCAGACTATCTTCTCCGGGACACGGTTTTCGTCCATTTCAACTGTAAAACGTATTTCTGACTTGTTCATTAATGCTTTATTATTCAGGTAAACTATTCTTAAAGTCCTCGTAAGAGGCCGGCGCAAGAGGAGTGGTGTCGCAGCCCAGCTCAGTAGCCTTGGCGTTAATATCTTCCACTCTTGATGCTGGATCCGGGTGTGTGCTTAGGAATTTCGGCGTTTTTCCTGCCTGATTGCTGTCGAGCAGCTTTTGGAAAAAGCTGTAAGCACCGTTGCAGGCATATTTGCCTTCAGCCAGGTAAATGACGGAATACTCGTCAGCCTCTGATTCGTTGTCACGGCTAAATGCCAGGGTGGTTGCATTTCCGGCAACAGCACCAGCAATTTCTGCCAGCTTTGAAGGGTTTTGGCCAAGGATAACGTTGAGTACCAGTTGAAGACCATATGCCTTCTGCATTTGCTGCATGCTGTGCCTTCTGTCGGCGTGGGCAAGCTCATGACCCATTACACCAGCCAAGTCGTCTTCCTGGTCAAGGTATTTGATCAAACCTGTGTATACATAAATATAACCACCAGGTGTAGCAAATGCATTGAGCACTTCGTCATCATGGATAATGTGAATTTTCCATGCAAATTCATCTCTGTACTCGACCTTGCCGCTGTTCAGGATTTCGTCTGTTATACCCTGAAGGTAGGCGTACGCTTCGGCATACTCTGTTTCGTCCAGAACCGGATATTCCGTAGGATTGGCAGCAATTTCATCACTTACCTGCTTGCCCAGGTCAATATCATTTTGCAAAGAGAAAAAGACAGGCAATCCACCACCATCGTCATCATCTTTTTTACAGGAAACGACGGCTAAAAGAAGACCTGCAATCCAAAAGCTTTTAAGAATTTTCATTTATGTTGTGTTTAATTAATCCTCATTTCAGGAATCTCACCTTCTACAATAAGCTTGCCAGCTGTGGAAGCTTTTATTTCTTCCATACTTACGCCGGGGGCTCTTTCGAGCAGCTTGAACCCGCCTTCCGGCAGCACTTCGAGCACGGCGAGGTCGCTCACTATTTTCTTCACGCACCGAATGCCCGTCAAAGGTAATGTACACTCCTTTAATAGCTTCGATTGGCCGTCTTTGCTTTTGTGTTGCATGGCCACTATGATGTTGTCTGCAGAGGCCACCAGGTCCATCGCTCCACCCATGCCTTTCACCATCTTGCCAGGGATTTTCCAATTGGCGATGTCACCATTTTCCGATACCTCCATGGCGCCCAAAATAGTCAAATGTATATGCCCCCCACGGATCATGGCAAAGCTGTCGGCCGAGCTGAAAAGCGAGGAGCCGGGTATCATCGACACCGTTTGCTTACCGGCATTGATAAGGTCAGCATCTACTTCATCTTCGGTAGGGAAGGGGCCTATGCCCAGCAGACCATTTTCCGATTGCAGCACCACGTCGATGCCGTCCGGAAGGTAGTTGGCAACCAGGGTAGGTATGCCTATGCCCAGGTTGATGTACATGCCATCCTTTACCTCCTGGGCTATTCTTTTGGCGATGGCTATTTTGTCTAATCCCATTGGTTGAATATTTAAATAGCTGCAATTAGGCCTGGCGAACTGTTCTTTGCTCAATGCGCTTTTCGTAGTTCACACCCTGGAATATTCGCTGAACGAATACGCCAGGTGTATGAATGTCGTTGGGGTTGAGTGTGCCGGCAGGCACCAGCTCTTCTACTTCAGCAATTGTAACCCGGCCAGCTGTGGCCATCATAGGGTTGAAATTCCTGGCCGTGCCTTTAAAAACCAGGTTCCCGGCGGTGTCTCCCTTCCAGGCTTTTACCAGCGAAAAGTCTGCTTTGAGCCAGGCTTCCAATAAATATTTTTTTCCATCGAATTCCCTTACTTCCTTTCCCTCGGCCACTTCGGTGCCGTAACCGGCAGGGGTGAAGAAGGCTGGGATGCCAGCGCCGCCTGCTCTTATTCTTTCGGCCAGCGTACCCTGAGGAACCAGGTCTACTTCCAGCTCACCGCTCAGCAGCTGCCGTTCAAACTCTGCATTTTCTCCTACATAGGAGGAAATCATTTTTTTCACTTGTCTGGTTTTCAAGAGCAAGCCGATGCCAAAGTCATCCACACCGGCATTGTTCGAAATGCACGTCAGATTTTTCACGCCGCTTGAAAGCAGGGCAGAGATGCAATTTTCGGGGATGCCACAGAGTCCGAACCCTCCGAGCATTAACACAGAGCCGTCCTGAATATCGGCCACTGCCTCGTCGGCATTTTTCACAACTTTGCTAATCATAAATGCATTATTTAAGCTGTTTCAATACGTTAATCGCCTGCTCTCTGTCGATGACCAATTGGTGCCTGAGCTTCTCAAGACTGTCGAACCGCTGGTCTTTTCTCAAAAGCGCCACAAAGTTCACCCGGATTCTTTCACCGTAGATTGACTGATCAAAGTTAAAAATATTTACCTCAATAGTTTTGGGTGACTCTTGCAGTGTGGGCCTGTTGCCTATATAGAGCATCCCACCAAAGCTCTTTCCTTTGAAATCAACCGTCACCGCATAAATGCCGTCGGCGGGGATCAGTTTGAAACTTTCTTCAACGTGTAAATTGGCGGTGGGGAAGCCTAAACCTGTCCCTATCTTGTCGCCCTTCACCACTTCGCCTTCCAGCATGTAGTGATAACCAAGAAACTCATTGGCATGTTCAATATTGCCTTCCATGAGTGCTTTGCGAACCTTGGTTGAGCTTATGCCAATATGGTCAATGTCCTGGCGGGGTATTTCTTCGACTTCAAAGCCGTATTGAGAAGCATTTTCCTGCAGGTACTCGAAGCTTCCTTCACGGTTTTTTCCAAACTTGTGGTCGTAGCCAATGATGAGTTTTTTGGTGCCGAGCGCATCTACCAGCACTTGTCTGATAAAGGCATCGCCGCTCAGCTCTGAGAATTCCTTAGTAAATGGAATCTTCACAAGAAAATCAATGCCCGATTTTCTAAACAACTCCTCTTTTTCTTTCCAGGTCGAAAGAAGTTTGAGTGTGGATGCGCCTCCCAAAATGAATTTTGGATGAGGCCAGAAGGTTATTACAACAGATTTTCCATTGTGGACTCTCGCTTGTTCACATACCTGTTGCAAAATCGCCTTATGTCCTACATGCACGCCATCGAAGGTGCCGGCGGTAACAACCATGTAGCCATCATGATCAAGCCTTGCAATTCCCTCAACTACTTTCATTTCCTGGCTTTGATGTAAAAATACTGGTGAACTCCTCAATGGTAAAGGCATCTTCAACCTGATAATCACCGATAGAGTTCCTGCGAAGGGCCGACATGTAGGCGCCCACACCAAGCTTTTCGCCGATGTCCCGCACAAGACTTCGGATATAGGTGCCCTTTGAGCATTCCACTACAAACTCCACTTCAGGAAGGTCCATATTCAATACCTGCAGTGAGTAAATAGTTACTTCACGTGCTTTCAATTCAAGTGTTTCATTTTTTCGGGCACTTTCGTAAGCCCTTTTTCCATCCACCTTGATGGCGGAATAGACCGGCGGAACTTGTTGAATAGCACCTTGAAAACTGTAAAGGACTTCTGCCACCTGGTCTGCCGACAGATGTTGGGTGTCGGTTTCACTGTCAAAAGCGGTTTCCAAATCGACGCTTGGTGTGGTTTTGCCCAGCACCAGCGTGCAGGTGTACTTCTTTCTTTGCTCCTGGATCTGATTGATGGTTTTGGTTGCTTTGCCCGTGCAGATGATCAGCAGGCCTGTCGCTAAAGGATCGAGCGTTCCTGCATGGCCTACCTTCTTTATCCTTATTGTGTTGCGAACTTTCTTCACCACATCAAAAGAGGTCCATTCCTTAGGTTTATCTATGCCGATGGTCTCTCCAGCCTCAAAGTCGTAGCGCTTCTTTCCTCTCACAGGCTAACAGATATGGCAATTATACCTACGATAAGGCAGTAAACAGCGAAGTAGATGAGTTTGCCCTTCCTTACTATGCTAATCATCCACTGGCAGGCCGCCATGCCTGAAACAAATGCTGCCAGGAATCCCAGTGATAAGGCTGTGGCACTTACCTGACTGGCAATTTCTGGCGTCTTCAGAAAATCAAGCAGTTTAAGGAAAGCAGCCCCCAGGATTGGTACCAACACCATAAGGAAGCTGAACCTGGTCACAACATCTTTTTTGATACCCAGCAGCAGTCCGGTGGAAATAGTAGCGCCAGATCTTGAAATGCCAGGAAGGATAGCAATGGCCTGAGCGATACCTATAACAAATGCCTTGGGAAAAGTTAGTTCTCCCTCATTGTTCCTTTTAAAGTGGGTGAATGCCAGTAGTGCAGCTGTTATTATCAGCATAGACCCCACCAGCATGATTCGTCCGCCAAAGAAGGATTCGACCTGATCTTCAAAAAAAACACCCACAATACCTACCGGAATGATGGATAAGGCTATTTGAAAAACGAATTTGGTGGAGTCGTTCCATTGAAACTTAAATAGCTCAATGATGAGTTGCAGAATGTCCTTTCTGTAGATGACAATCGTGCTTAGTGCAGTGGCTGCGTGCACAACAATGGAAAACAGCAGGTTGTCTTCAGACTGAATGCCGAAGATGGCCGTTCCGATTTCAATATGGCCGCTGCTGCTAACCGGCAAAAACTCGGTCAGTCCCTGAACTATGCCAAGGACAATGGCTTCCCATATGTTCATTTACTCTCTTTGGGCTGATAAAAAATCGCAAAAAATTCGATGATGAAGCCAGCGAGCACGGTAAGGGGCCCAAGCGTTAACCCGGCAAACCCAAAACCATAAGGCTCAGTATCGAGTGTCATGATGATAAATCCAAGGCACAGTACTAACACCCCGGCAATCATGATGATATAGTTTATCTTCTGGAATGGAAATTTTTCTTTGTTGTTCATTTCTTCAATATAATTCGTCCAAAGACATTTTCAGATATTTGTTGATAGCTCTGTAAGTGCTGCCGAAGCCCACCAGCATGCCTACCAGCAGCAGGCTGCCGAAAAGAATAAGTAGCTCGTCGGGTCGTTGCAAATCTGCCAGATTTTCGATTTTTGAATTGGCATATTTCAAAAGCACAAAAAGACCTGCACTGGCAATAATTGCAGACAGCAAGCCATACAATGTGGCTCTCATAAGAAACGGCTTTTGAATAAAGCCGGCAGTGGCACCCACCAGTTGCATGCTTCTGATGAGGAAGCGCTGCGAGAAAAGTGCCAGCTTAATGGTATTGTTAATCAGAATGACAACGACCAGCAATAGGATAGCCGAGAAGCCAATGAGCACCAGGCCGATCTTTGTCAGGTTTTTGTTGATGCTTTCAACGAGGTTGTCGAGATAAACGACCTCAAATACTCCCCGTATGCTTTCCAACTCACTTTTAATCTGCGTGAGCTTTTCAGTGGACTGGTAATCAGGAGTTATCTTAAGGATAATCAAGTCTCTGAGTGGGTTGTCTCCAATGAATTGGGTGAAATCTTCGCCGGTTTCTTTAATAAATTCTTTGGCGGCTTCTTCTTTGGAGATTAAAACTACCTGGCTCCCTTCTTTTTTGGCTACGTAGTCTTTATCGGCGAGCGTTTTCTGGAGCTGTATTTTTTCTGATTCAGTAACGTTTTTGTTCAGGTAAACTTGCACCTCAATATTGTCCTGAATGAAACGGGTAAGGTTGTTTGTTAGCAGGAAAAAGACGCCGAACAGGCCCAGGACAAACAAGGCAAGAGATATGCTGAATACTACGCTTACGAAAGGGTAGCTGCCTAGTTTTTTCTTTTTTCTGACTTTCTTCTCGTATGTAGCCATTTGAGCTTTACCGGGGAAAAGCCAAAAATAGTAATTTGCAGCTACTTATAGGGCAGGAAGGAAAATAAAAAGGCGCTTTAATTAAGCGCCTTGTTGTCTCTGAAAATCTTCAACTCGCTCAGAAGATCTTCGTTAGTAACTTTTTCAAGTGTACTGATCTTCTTGGTTGGGTAGCTTAGCTTGTAGTAAACGTCCTGATGGAACAGGTAAATTCGTTTGCCGTCCTTGCTATTGATTTCCAATATTTCGTAAGGAATTTCCTCGAAGTTGCCATACAGATACAGCCTTTCTTCGTAGAATTGATATTGCAGCTTGTTGCTGTTGCCAGCCTCAGATTTGACCTCGATATCTATTGGCTTGTTAATTTCAATAGGGTCACTTTCAGCCAGAGCATCTTCTTTGCCAACTGCTTCAACCTCAAACTCCTCATCAGTTTCAAACTCAGCAACTGTTGGCTTTTCAAATGTGGGGGTAATTTCTTCGGTGGCAGGTGCCGCAACGTCCGCTATATCTTCAGCCGCTGTTGCGCTGGAGGTTGAAGTAACGGATGCAAGCTGCTGCTTATGTTCAACGGGCTTGGTCGGCGTTTCAACGGAAGGAAGCTCTTTGAGTGCTATACCAGGGGTAGTTTTATCTTGCTCGAAAGAAGTGATTGGGTTCATTTGCCCAATTTCAGGAGCAGGGTTAACAGCCTCTTCACTAAAGTAGTACATGCCTCCCACTAGCAGGATGGCTGTGCCTACAGTTGCCGCCACTTTTACCACAGCGGATTGGCCAAGGGTGCCCAACACGCCAACTTCTAACGGAACATTGTCCAGCCTGGTCTTTAGTTCGGCCCTACGGAATTCTTTCAAACCGGAAACCATGTCGCTCTGAGTTTTCATTTCAGCTCTAAGCGAGACATCTGAGGCAAGTTTAGATTCCAGGACAGCTTTGTTGCCATCGGAGATGGTTCCTGTCAGGTACTGCTCAATAAGTTCTTTAAAGTCCGTGTTACTCATTCTTAGTCGAGAAAGTCTTCTTCTTTATACCTACTTCTGATCAACAGATCAAGTCGTTTCATGCATTTGTACTTTTTGGTCTTTGCTGTGTCTGTGTTCGCAAACTGAAGTTTCTCTGCTATATCATTCATCGACATACCGTCGAAATAATAATAAGTTAGCAGCTTTTTGCAAATATCCCCAAGATCACCAATGCATTCCTGGATAATACGTGCCTTTTCTTCTGCGTCATGCTCCTGAAATTCCTCTCCATCTTTCTCTTCATTTGAAAGCCGACTTTTCCTGTCCAGCTCTTTTCTCCATTGATTGAGACAGATGCTGTACAAAAAAGTACTGATTTTCGAGGTCATCACAAGATTTCCACTCACAGCCTTTTGCCAAAAAACGATCAAAGCCTCCTGAAATACATCCTTCGCCTCTTCCTCTGTACCATTGTTGGACAAGACGATCTTCGTCATCATCCTGTAATACTTCCTGTACAAGTAGTCCAGAGCCGTCTCGTCACCCTTGCTTATTTTTGCAAGAATCTCGTCATCTTTCATTGGCGGCTTTTGCTTTAATACTGAAATAGCTGGTCAAGTAACCCCCCAGGTTTATATTAAGAAATTGTAAAGTTATAAAATGTAAATTAATGCTTTTCATTGAATGGTGATGATGGAAGTGGGAGTTACAGCAAAAACTTTGTCTTGTTTGCCAGGGGAAATGGCAATGTACCCTGTAAAATTACCGAATGCTGGCAGCAGAGCCCCTTTCTGGCCAAAATAAAAACAAGGGATGCGCACGCCCTGTCTTGCCTTTCCCTGCAGGCTTATGCCGGGGTGGAGGTGACCGGCAAGGTTGTACCCGAAGCTGTTTTCAGTCGGGTGGTGACTCATAAAAAAGGGGCCCAAAGTAAGTTCATCTACGGCATCAACATTAATTTTCCTGTAGTTACTGGTTGCAATAATGTCATGATTGCCCATTGTAAGGGTAACCTCCAGCCCTTCATATTGATTTCGCCAGATGGTGAATGCTTCCCACTCATTGTTTTTGTCGCTATGAAAAAGGTCTCCCAGCATGATGAGCCGCTTTGGTTGATACGTGTTCAGCAGGAGATCAAGCTTAACCAGATCCTCAACGTGAACTTTGGATGAGATGGGGATGCCTGCTTTTCGGAAGTGCCCCGCCTTACCGAGATGAAGATCGGAGACAATGAGGCACTCTCGCTCTTTCCAAAAGATGGATTTATGGATCGAAAGTACCAGCGATTGTTCAAGTAGGGTGAACTCCAATGAATCCTTCACGTATTGTTTATTCCTGTGGCAGCCACGTTTGGGTTCTGTAGAGAAAGTAGAGATAGCCTCTGACTTTTAGTTCATTACCCTCTCTCCATATTTTACATTTGTAGATGTTTCCATTTTCAGGATCCATTATTTCGCCACCGTCCAGCTCACTTCCCGCTTTTTTCATATCGGTGATGATATTCATTCCTATTATTTTTTTGCCCTTTCTGTAATCTTCACATTCGTCGCACACAGGGTCTTGTTCTTCGCCAGGTTCCCTGAAAAGCTTAACGATTTTACCGAAATACTTCCCCTCGCTCTCATATATTTCCACTATTGATCGCTTTTTACCTGTGTTGTCGTCAATGGTTACCCACTGGCCAGTTATTGACTGCGCTTGAGAGAGGTAGGAACAAAGCAAAAGGGCAATAAAGACAAGGATTCGCATAATGAGTGATGATGTTTGCTTAAATATAGGGAAGTAGAACAAAAATAAGCAATCTGCTAGCCCTGGCTGTCGGCAAATTTCTCCAACTGCTGCTGTAATTTTATCACCCTGTCCTCAATGCTTTCGGTAGTGAGCCTTTCCCTCAGCGACTCCACCATGATGGGAAAGGCGAAGGGGCTTGGCCGGGGCGGGTACATCAGGGTGATTTGCTGTGAGTTGATTCTGTCTACAGCCTCCAGCAATCTGCTTTGCTCCATTTGAAGGGTGATTACTTCATCCATTGCCTGCTTGAGAAGCAGGTTTTCTTTGTCGTAGTCCTCAAAAACCTTGTAGATGATCTGCGAGTTGGCTTGCAAGTGTTTGTTGGAGATCGTTTTTCCAGGGAAGCCATGAAAAACAAGGCCAGCGATGGAAGCAATATCCCGGAACCGCCGACGGGCCATTTCCGACTCATTGATGCTGTGGTGAATGTCTTCCAATAGGTTGGTGGTGGAAAAAAGGTTCAGCTCCAGTGCCTCCTCAATGGGGATTGGTTCGTCGGTCAGCAATTCGAAGCCATAGTCGTTCATGGCAATTGAAAACGATATTGGCGCAAGTTTGCCGATTCTGTAGGCGACAAGACCTCCGAGCACCTCGTGCACAAACCTACCTTCAAAGGGGTAGATGAAGAGATGGTGCCCGAAACGGCTTTCGACCTTCTCGATGAGGAGCTTGCCGGCGTCAGGCACTATCGACCACCGTTGCTGCAATTCAATGATAGGCCGGATAGTTTCCAGTTCAATATCGCTGAAGTCGCCAAGGGCCGCTTGCTCCAATTTTTGGCGGATGAGGATGGACAGTTGAGAGGAGAGGGGCATTCTTCCACCGCCCCAACGGGGTATCAGGCCCCGTTTTTTCTTAGCCTTTCTTACGAGCACTGTCATGTCTTTGATCATGATGAACTCAAGATTGCGGCCAGCAAACCAGAATACATCACCTCTTGTTAGCTTCGAGGCAAAGCTTTCTTCAACGGTGCCAATATTGCCACCCGTCAGGTATTTGACCCTGAGAGAGGGGTCGCCAACGATGGTGCCGATGGACAACCTGTGCATGGTAGACTTTCGCCTGTCGGTTACCCGATAGACTCCCTCAATTATTTCCACCTTCGAAAACTCATCGTATTCACCGAGGCTGCTGCCACCAGTGGTAATAAATTGTAATGCCCATTGCCACTCTTCCAGGCTGAGGGCGCTAAAGCAATAGGTTTGCTTTACTTCGTTGAGAATGATGTTGGGTATAAAGCCTTCGCCGACCGCAAGTGTTACCATGTATTGCACCAGCACATCCATGCACTTTTCCAGCGGTTTTCTACTTTCGTAGTAGTCTTTGTCGATGGCTGAGCGAAGGGCGGCACCTTCGATCAACTCTAATGAATGGGTGGGCACAAAGTAAATCTTACTGGTAGCGCCAGGCTGGTGACCACTTCTGCCTGCTCTCTGCATGAAGCGGGCGACACCCTTGGGCCCTCCGACCTGGATGACGGTATCTACAGGCCTGAAGTCGACGCCAAGGTCCAGGCTGCTGGTGCAGACTACCAATTGCAACTTGCCTGCATGCAAGGCTTCTTCCACCCATTTCCTCACGTTGTTGTCCATGCTGCCGTGATGCATGGCCATTGCACCGGAAAGATGAGGGGCTGCGTGCAAAATCTGCTGGTACCAAATCTCTGTTTGAGAGCGGGTGTTGGTGAAAAGTAGGGTAGTTTTGCTCTTTTCGATGATTGGGAGTACTTTATCCATCATTTTCACACCCAGGTGTCCTCCCCACGGGAACTTCTCTGCCTCGTCAGGCAGCACGGGTATCACTTCTATTTTTTTGTGAATATTGGCTTTGATGGCGACACTGCCTGGGAATAGTGTTGGCCCCAGCAGCACCTCCCGGGCCTGATCGAGGTTGCCAATGGTGGCCGACACGCCCCATATTTTGAGGTTGCCCGGGTTGGTGGCCCGAAGCCTGGAAAAGGCCAGTTCAATTTGAACTCCCCGCTTGGTTCCCAAAAGCTCGTGCCACTCGTCAACGATTATGGTGGTAAGCGATTTAAAATAATTGACAGCATCTTTTTGGCTGAGAAGTAGGTGTAGACTTTCGGGTGTGGTGACCAGGCATTCCGGGGCTGACCTTTTCTGTTTTGCCCGGTCTGAGGTGCTGGTGTCACCTGTTCGGATGCCAATTTCCCAGGGAATTTCAAAGTCGGTGCACATGCCCTCCATGGCCAGTTGAATATCTCTCGCCAGTGCACGCAGCGGCGTGATCCAAAGTATTCTCAAGCCGTTCTTTCTGGGTTTCTTGTAGTCGGCGGGATGTTCTCTCATGTACTCAAGCAGGCAGGGTACCCAAAGCGCATAGGTTTTGCCACTTCCGGTGGGTGCATTGAGTAAACCGGACTTTTCCTCAAGAAAGGCCCGCCAGGTATCAACCTGAAAATCAAATGGCTTCCAGCCTTTTTTGACAAACCTCTGCTTTCCGTCTTTGATCAGGTTTTCCAATGGAGTTTTGCGGTGTGTGAGGTCGAAAATGATTGGTGGCTACCAAAACGAATCTATAAAAAAGTGAGGGTTATTTAAGGCAAGTAACAAAGTATTGTAAATTACACTGGGGTCGGCTGGATTGGTGAACAGGTAGTTGCCCGGTCTTAAACCTGCACCAATGATGTGTCGGTATGCAGGTTATTTTCTTGCAGCACCTTTACAATTTCTTCGGCTGCTCTGTCGGCTGCTTTTCCATCGAGCGCATAGAAGAATTTCTTATTGGCTGCTTTCCGGGCCGCCCCAAGGGTGTCGTTAGTTAACGATTTTTCAATGGCAATTTTTGCCTCGTCAAATGATTGGACGGAGATGCTGATGGAGCTAATCAGCTCCTTGATGTCTTCTGTTAATCTCGTGCCTGTATCTACTTTGAAGGAGACAATAGGTTTGTTGAAGGCACAATACTCGCCAATGATGCTACTGGTGTCCGAAACCAGAACGTCGGCCAGCATCAGGTAGGGAACGGTATTGTAGCTGTCAATGTAGATGATGCTCTTTTTGCCACGTATGTTATCCGTATATCGTTTGCTCATAAACGGATGAAGGGTCACCATCACATTGTAGGCATCGCTCAGCTCTTCTATCCTTTCATGCCATAGGTGGACAGCCGACATGCCCGACTTGTCCCAGGTGGCGGAGAACATCACGGTGGGTTTTGCTGGATCCAAATGCAAAGACGTCTTTAGTTCCTCAAGATAGGTATCGTCAATTTCACCGTTAAAAGCTTGATCCAGTTTCGGGCAACCAATAGCTACTCCGCATTTTACACCAATTTTTTCTGCCATCAGCATGTGCTCCTGAGAGGTCATAAAGAAACGCTGAAAAACATTGTACTTTTTGGCTTTGATGAACCTTTTAAACTGGTACACACCATGTGCCATTCCTATTTTGATCACATTGTCAATGGGAAATTCGTGCATGGCATGTCTGGCCATTACAACGACATCAGGAAAGGAGGGCCAGGATATGGCTGCCACCCCGAGTGTTTCGAGCTCCTTTTTGATATGTGCGTTTTTTGCAACAATTCGGGATTGGGGAAACTTTCTTATGACAGGCTCCATAATGAAGTAGTCCATCATTTCTCCTATGTAAAAATCTATGACCGGGTCACCCGAGTCAAATAGTTTTTTGACTTTCCAGAATAGGTAATAAGGGGATGTGAGGAGATACTCCGAAAGTTTCATGAGGTGCCAAAATGCATCAAATGTTATGCAATTTCAACAATTATTTAATATCGAAACCTTGAACGGAAATTTTGATGGCGTTTTTCCGGGAAAGTAAAACCGTTAGCTGTGTTTATCCAGCAGGATTCGAAGGGTTAGAACAGGAAAAGTACTGCACTGGGAAATTCTCTTTCCCAAAACCATATTTTGTGTTCGCCATCTTCATGGATGGTGAAGTTTACATTTTCAGATGGGATGTACTTTGAGAGTGCTTTGAAAAGCGTCTCATTGTCTGCCGGAAAATTCACTTCGCTGTTAAGCTCATTTTTTCCAACAACACCAAAAATCCGAGTGTCTTCCATAACGAGCTTGTGGCTCACTTTTGAGAGCACAGAGTCAGCGTTGAAATGCAGGGCTGCCGAAAAAAGAGCTGCCTTTCCAAATACCTCAGGATATTGGGTAAGCCCATAAAATGCTGCAAGACCTCCGAGGCTCGCCCCCATAATAGCGGTGTTGGAGCGGTCTTTTTTTGTTCTATACAGGCTATCGATGTTTGGCTTTAGCGTCCGAACCATAAAGTCCAGGTATTGCTGACCTTTCCCACCCGCTCGCAACGAAGGGTTGGCATAGAGGCTAAATTCGTCTGCTCTGGTTTCCTCATTGCTTTGAATGCCAACTACAATTACTCCTTCAAATCCTTCTTTCTCAAGTGCTCGCAGGTTTTCATCTACATGCATTTCCTGCGTGTACCCTTCAGGCTTTTCAAAAACCCATTGAGCATCCTGAAAATAAACTACCGGATATTCCTTTTCGGTTGTCTGGTAGTCGGCAGGAAGATAGAGCCAGATTGTCTTGGTTATGTCCAGCTCAGGGCTGTACAAGTCAAAGGTGAGATAGCTCTTCTTATCCTCCTCATCCTTACAGGAGGAAAGCAGCAGAATCAATGCAAGACACGGAAAAACAAGTTTTTTCATAAACTTCATCACTACAAGATTAACATCTTCTCTTTATAAGTCACTTATTTTTCCGAGTTTAATGTTTGAAAAAGTTTGTGAAGTGCACACAGTCGCATGGGCTATGCCGGGGTCAGTTGCTAATGACGATAACAAACTTGTACATTTAAGGTTATACAGATTAGTAAAGTATAGATGTCTTCTTTCAAAGAACCTTCTTACAATTTTTTCTCCTTCCTTAGGAAACAACGGCTCAAGGTTATACTTACCGTGCTGATATCACTGTTGATTTTGGTCGTTGGTGCTATTTTAAGTGTATGGACTTTTTATCAAAACAAAAAGACGGTCACGGAAAGGGTCATTTCAAATGAGCTTCCTGTGTTGGTTGACTATGCTGCCGTTCGGTTTATGGAGAATGTCAGCGAATCGATTCATGTGTCAAAATATTTAGCCAACAGCCCATTCGTTAAGGACTGGCTCAGGAACGAACAACCTGATACCACGCAAATTCTCAGGTACCTGGATCAAATTGGAGCGAGTGAGAATATTGTGAGCCTTCATGTTATCCCCGTTGAAAACCCGGTTATTATTTCAAATCATTGGCCTCGGAGAAAATTGACCGACGCTGCAGATCCTTTTTTTAAGAAATTCCTCAATAGTGACAACTTTCGGGAGTTCAACATAGACATCAACAAATACGTGCGGCAAAAGCAATTGCTTTTCTATGTCAACAACAAGATTATTGGGCATGATGGTAGCGTGCTGGGGCTGGCTGACGTTGCCATGCGGCTTGATAAGTTTAGCTCAGTAATTGCGTATGATAGCCTTGAGTCCATTGGTCAGCTTTACATTGTTGACCGCAGTGGCACCATCAAACTTCATAACGACACAACCAGGATTGGGTATAGTAGTTCTGAGTCAAATGGATCAAATATTAAAAATGAGCCAGGCTTGAGTAAAGTGGCAGACGACATACTTAGTGGCAGGGTGTCAATCACAGAGTTCCAAAGGGAGGGAAAAACCATTTTGTTAATGACGAGGGTTTTGCCTGAGTTTGACTGGCTTGTTGTTGCTGAAGTGCCGAAGGAAGATTTTATGGCTCCTTATCTTAGAATGCTCTGGAAGAATTTGATAATGAGCATCTTAGGAGCAGTGCTAAGCGTAGTGCTGGTGGTGGCTATTACTTCCCGATGGGTAGTAAGGCCTCTTATGCTGCTGAAGAGCGGCCTCATCAATTTTTTTCTTTTTTTGAACGGCGACCGAACCGGTTACGAAAAGATATCGGAGAAAGGAAGCAGGGAAATGAGAGACATGGCCCGTGAGATAAATCGGGAGGTCGATAGGATCAAGTCTAATCTCGAAAAAGATCAGGCTCTGATTATGGAAATGCAGTTTCTTATCGAGCAGGTGAACAACGGCGTTTTTTCGGTAAGACTAAAAGAGCATGCGGCAAACCCCAGACTAAGGAGGCTAGGAGCCGACATTAATCACATGCTTGAGCTGCTGAGTGCAAAGGTTGGTGACAACCTCAACGAGACCCTAAAGTCGCTACAGCAGTATGCGAACCTTAATTTTTCGGACGCTTCAAAGAATAAGAATTTGGGTGAGCTTGGAGCACAGGTTCATAGCATGGGCACGGCGCTCGAGAATGCGTTGCATGAGATTAAGTCGCAAAATAAGGAGTTAAAAGAAAAACGAGTCAAAGTAGACGAGCAGAATAAGTTTATCGAGTCTCGCAACAAGGAACTGAGCAATGTGAATGCTCAAATCAACCTGATTAACTCAAAGCTGGAAACGCTGGTTGAGGAAAAGACCCTTAACCTGCAAAAAGCTTACCGTGAGCTGGACACTTTTCTTTACCGGGCCTCACATGATTTGAGGCGCCCTCTAACGACTTTAAGAGGGATTGTCCAGCTGGTTGAGGATCGAAATACTGACGAAAAAGTAGGAGAACTCTATGAGTTGATTGATAAGGTCATCAGCGGGATGGACAGCATGCTTAAGAAGTTGATTGCCATCAGCTATGTTTCCAGCACCGAATTAACATTTACTCATCTCGACAGCGACTCGTGTGCCAAGCTGGTCGAGAAGGTTTTGAGTGGTTTTCAAGACAGGCTGACTGATTATGGTACAAAAGTGACCGTAAATATTGAGCCTGGTTTAGGCTTTAATGCCAGCGAAGATTTGATAGAAAGCGTGCTCACAAACATCGTAGAAAACACCCTGATATTTTCCTCAAAAGTAGAGCCAGTACTCGTAATTAGCTTTACCGGGGGATCTAAAGATCATGTACACCTTACTGTAGAAGACAATGGCGTGGGCATTCCCCAAAATGTGCAGGACAGGTGCTTTGATATGTTTTTTAAAGGCAGTCAGTTATCGCAGGGAGACGGCCTTGGCTTGTATGTTGTAAAGAAAATAGCTGACAGGCTGGGGGCCGCTATCGTGCTCAAGAGCCAGGTTGGCAAGGGCACCACCATTGTGGTGAAGTTTCCAAAGGAGCACACAGAATAAGGCAAAAAAAAAGACCCGTACCAGAAAGAGGCACGGGTCTTTTCGTTTCTTGTATAGCTTTTGCGAGACTTGGTTTTACTTAACCTTTTCAAGTACTTTCTCCACCTTCACGCTGATCTCTTTTGCAGTTTGCTCATTGAGCTGCTGGTCTATCGATACAGTATGAGGTTTTTCGGAAATATGTGGCGCAATGATGAGCGCCACAATAGACGTAAGCTTGATAAGAATGTTCATTGAGGGCCCGGAAGTATCCTTGAAAGGATCACCAACAGTATCACCAGTTACTGACGCTTTGTGCGGCTCAGAGCCTTTGTATTCCATCTTGCCATTGATTTCAACGCCCTTTTCGAACGACTTCTTGGCATTGTCCCAGGCACCACCGGCGTTGTTTTGAAAAATTCCCATCAATACACCAGAAACTGTGATACCGGCTAGCGTTCCCCCCAGTACTTCAGGGCCAAAGCTGAAACCAACGATAATCGGCGTCAGCAGGGCAATAGCACCAGGCAGCATCATTTCACGAATCGAGGCTTTGGTTGAAATGGCCACACATTTGTCATATTCTGGCTGTCCCTTGTACTCCATGATACCAGGAATTTCTTTGAACTGACGACGCACTTCGTTCACCATGTCCATAGCGGCACGACCCACGGCAGCAATGGCAAGGGAGGAAAATATGAATGGGATCATTCCGCCCACGAACAAGCCTGCAAGCACATCAGCTTTGTAAATATCGATTGAGTCGATTCCAGCTACACCAACAAAGGCTGCAAAGAGGGCAAGTGCTGTAAGGGCAGCCGAAGCGATAGCAAAACCTTTTCCTGCTGCTGCGGTAGTGTTACCTACTGCATCCAGGTTGTCGGTGCGCTCACGAACTTCTTTAGGAAGGCCACTCATTTCAGCGATACCTCCGGCATTATCCGCAATCGGGCCAAAGGCGTCGATGGCAAGCTGCATGGCTGTTGTGGCCATCATACCGGCAGCCGCAATGGCTACTCCATAAAGACCGGCAAATGAGAACGAGCCGTAAATACCGGCTGCAAGAATCAGAATAGGTAAAACTGTTGATTCCATTCCGACAGAAAGCCCACCGATAATATTGGTTGCATGACCTGTAGACGACTGCTGAACAATTGAGTTGACAGGTTTCTTGCCCATGGCAGTGTAGTACTCCGTCACGATGCTCATCAAGGCGCCAACCACAAGGCCAAGCAGGATGGCGTAGAACACATCCATGTTTGTGAATTCATAACCCCGGATGGAAAGGCTGGCAGGTAGCATGTACTTTACCAGGAAGAAAGAACCGACACCAGTCAGGAAGATAGATGACCAGTTGCCCATGTTCAAAGCTGCCTGAACACTGGAAGTTTCACTTTTGATGCGGACAAAAAATGTTCCCACTATGGAGAACACAAGCCCCATACCGGCAATGATCATCGGTAGCAAAATAGGAGAGAATCCACCGAAAGCATCGGCAGAAGCGTCAATTTCTTGTCCTAATACCATGGTAGCAAGAATGGTGGCCACGTAAGATCCGAAAAGGTCAGCGCCCATACCCGCTACGTCACCCACGTTGTCACCCACGTTGTCAGCGATTGTTGCGGGGTTTCGAACGTCGTCTTCGGGAATGCCAGCTTCAACTTTGCCAACAAGGTCAGCGCCTACGTCAGCGGCTTTGGTGTATATACCACCACCAACACGGGCGAAAAGAGCGATAGATTCGGCTCCTAAAGAAAAACCAGCTAACACTTCTATAGCAGTTTTCATTTCGAGGCCTGTAGCCGCAGCCCCTTCGGGCACGAAAATCTGAACCAATACAATGAACAGTGAGCCAAGGCCCAATACAGCCAAACCAGCTACTCCAAGACCCATAACGGCACCGCCGTTAAAAGAAACTTTCAAGGCCTGGGCCAGTGAGGTTCTGGCGGCTTGGGTGGTCCTCACGTTTGCTTTTGTAGCGATGTTCATGCCTACCCAACCAGCAAACGCAGAGAGAACGGCGCCTATTACAAAGGCGATAGCGATGGTTGGATGAGAATCAGGAACAAGCGTGCCTGAATAGGCCAGCAGAATGGCGGCAATTACCACGAAATAGCCAAGCACTTTCCACTCTGCTTTCAGGAAAGCCATGGCACCGTCGGCGATGTAGCCAGCCAATACCTTCATGTTGTCATCACCCGCATCTTGTTTCGATACCCAAGACGATTTCATGATCATAACGATCAATCCTAAAATCCCCAGAGCAGGGACTAAATACACTATACTGTTCATGGTCAGTTTTTAGTTCAATGAAAAGTTGTTAGTCCTTAAGATGTGTTAAGGCTCATTTCAGGGGCGCAAAAATAGCTGAGTAAATTGAAAAAATTTAATATAATCGGATGATTTTTGAAGAGATGCTATTTTCTATGTCTGGATGGATAGAAGATATTGCTATTCACCCAGAATTTTAATTGCCAAGAACTTTTGCCCTGCAAACACAACAAACCGACAGAACTGTTTACTTATTTACCATTGAGATTGTTGGGCGTATTGATGTAATTCAAAAATTCCTTTTTAGTGTTTTCATCTGAAAACTTGCCGCTGAAATGTGCTGTGCCGGTTCTACTATTAGTGTCGCCCACCCCACGTGAAGAAACACACATGTGCACGGCATCCACTACAACCCCTACATTCTCTGTCTTCAAAATCTTCTTCAGCTCATTGGCAATCTGCACAGTCATTCTTTCCTGTACCTGCGGTCTTTTTGCATAGTACTGAACAATCCGGTTGATTTTGGACAAGCCAATCACCTTTCCGCTGGAAATGTAAGCCACATGAGCTTTACCATAAATAGGGACAAAGTGATGCTCGCAATACGAATAGAAGGTAATGTCACGCTCTACCAGCATCTCGTTGTACTCGTATTTGTTGTCAAACAGCTTTGCCGTAGGCTTATTTTTGGGGTTTAAGCCGCTGAAAACCTCCTTAACATACATTTTAGCCACTCTGTTGGGAGTGCCTTTCAGGCTGTCGTCAGTAAGATCCATGCCAAGAATGTGCATAATCTCCCTGAAATGCTTAGCAATAAGCTCCATTTTGAGATCGTCGTCCATCTCAAAAGCATCCGCTCTCAACGGAGTTTCATAGGAAGTAGCAACGTGGTCGTCGTCCAAATCATCTATGTCCAATGCCTGGCTAGGCTGGGTACTCAACAAAGTTTCTTTCCGTTTCATATAGGGTAATTTTTAAATCAAGTTTGTGGTCAATCCTGGCTCTCAGCAAGTCATAGATCACGATGGCAATATTTTCAGCAGTGGGATTTAACGAGCGAAACTCTTCCACATCGACATTTAGGTTTTTATGATCAAATTTTTTTGTTACGTGCTCCTTTACCAAATCGCTTAATACTTTCATATCAAATACGTACCCTGTTTCAGGGTCAGGCTCTCCTACTAGTTTTACCACCAAATCGTAATTGTGCCCGTGGTAGTTGTCATTATTGCACTTCCCAAAAATCTTTCTGTTCTTTTCCTCACTCCATGCCGGATTGTTGAGCCTGTGTGCCGCATTAAAATGTTCTTTTCTATAGACTGCTACCTTCATTGAAAAGTGTTTGAAATTCTATAAACGTTTATTTGGTAAATAAGTGCAATAATTCCTGTTAATAGAATCAATTACTTAGCAAACATTATGAAGAGTCAACTTGTTTAATTTTTTGAGCAATATATTAAACAATCCTTCAGGGCATGGAGAATAGATTTGATGCATGTGTGGTAGGTAGCGGAATGGGTGGTTTAACAAGCGCTGCGCTGTTGGCTCAGCAAGGACTGACCGTGGCTGTGCTGGAGCAAAATTACCTACCTGGAGGATGTACTAGTTCCTATTGGCGTAAGGGTTTTGTTTTTGAAACCGGGGCCACCACACTGGTTGGGCTGGATAAAGGAATGCCGTTGAAGTATCTGTTGGACAAAACAGGTATCAACCTGCCTGCCAGAAAGCTTGCTTTGCCCATGCAGGTGGTGTTGGCAGACGGAACAGTCATTAACCGTTATGAAGCTATTGAAGACTGGATAAAGGAGGCCGAACGGATTTTTGGAAGCAACGGCCAACGCCCATTTTGGGAGTTTTGTTACAAAGCCAGCCGGTTTGTGTGGGATGCCTCGCTGCGATTCAGGGAGTTTCCACCTTCGTCCTTTTCTGACCTGGTAAAATTGGCTTCCAATGCACGATTATCCGATTTTAGTTATGCCCGGTGGAGCTTTTATTCTATGGCTGGTCTCCTTCGAAAATATGGGCTAGATCAGAACGAAAGATTTGTTGCATTCGTCAATGAACAGCTCCTAATCACCGCTCAAAATCGGATAGAGGAAGTGAATGTGCTGTTTGGAGCAACAGCCCTTTGCTACACTAACTATGGCAATTACTATCTGGATGGAGGTATGGTCAATCTTGTTAACCCATTGGTAGACTATATTGAAAGCAAGGGTGGGGTAGTAGCCTTGAGGTGTCGGGCGGAGAAGATAACAACCGCCGTTGAGAGATATATCATTAACACTTCAAAGGGCATTTTTGAATCGAAATATGTAATCGGCGCAATCCCAATCAATAATCTCCGGGAAGTATTTCCCCAAATTCAGCGAAATGAAGCAAAGGACATGCCATCAAAGATGCTAAATAGTGCCTTTCAGCTTAGCATAGGTTTCAGGCCCAGGAAACACTTCGACGCCATTCATTACCAGATTCACCTGCACGCACCGTTAAGTGGGATGAAATCCAAAAGCATTTTTTTAAGCTTAAGCCACCCGCTTGACGAAACCCGTTCGGATGTGGAAGGCCTAATGGTGGCGTCGGTCACAACGCACATTCCACACCCCGGAGGCACTGAAATTGCCAGCGATATTTTGGAGAAGGAAATCATCGACACTCTCGAGCACCATGGTTTTCTGAAGCGAAAGGACATCGTATACAAACACAACTCAGGGCCAAAGGCGTGGGAAAAGTGGACAGGAAGAAAATGGGGTTTCGTGGGTGGCTACCCGCAATACATGAAAATCAGGCCATGGCAAATGCTCAACGCCAGACTTGAACCGAAAAGAGCCTACCTGTGTGGTGACACTGCTTACCCAGGCCAGGGGATTCCGGGGACAGTGTTGAGTGGCATCATTGCGGCTGAAAAACTTTCCAGGGATTGGCTCTGAATTTTCTTCTATACAAACATTTTTTGTATTAATCTTGCTTTCTCATACGCTTTCGGAATTTTTCACCGGGAATGAGGGTTTCACTTTTTAAACTATAAGGAAGTGACTTTTCAAGAGCTAGAAACAAAAATTAAAGAGTATAAGGCAGAAGAGAAGAAGTTGTTTACAACCTCTTCTTTTCAAACGCACAGCCTGGTAATGCTGCACATGCTGAGCAGAATAGATAACTCGATTCCAGTCTATTTTATTAATACCGGCTACCTTTTTCCAGATACGATAGCATTTAAGGATCAGGTGGCTAAAGAGTTCGGAATAGAAGTGCTCGATGTAAAATCAAGTATGCCAAGAAACATGCAGGTAGGTAATGATGGCAAGCTGTTATTTACGAGTGACCCGGACTACTGCTGCTATATCAATAAAACGCAACCAACCGATGCTTTGCTTCAAGAACACGACATCTGGATCAATGGCGTAAGAGCTGACCAAAGCGCTGTAAGGGCAGCTATGAAGGTGGAGCAACCTGCGCCGCATAATACGTTTCGTTTCCATCCGATGCTGGACTGGAATGCAAAGATGATTTTTCAATACATCAGGGAGCACAATTTGCCGAGGCATCCCATGGACGCCAAGGGCTATATGAGTATAGGCTGTGAGCCGTGTACCCGTAAAATGGATCCTGAAATGCAGGAACGTGAAGCCAGATGGTTTGGGATGAAAAAAACAGAATGTGGTTTACATACTGACCTAATCAGTAAATAGATGCGAGTATTAATTACAGGAGGAGCCGGGTATATTGGAACCCAGGTGGTAGGGAATTTGTGCCAACAGCCGGAGGTTGAGAAGATCATCGTGTATGATAACCTGAGCAAGGGCAATTTCAATTTTTTCTTTGGTCAAAAGTACCCTGGTCATGAAAGGATAAAGCTGGTCTCGGCTGAGTTGCTTGACAGTAGAACCCTAAGGAAGCACCTGAAGGAAGTGGATGCAGTGATTCATTTGGCAGCCAGGGTAACCACACCATTTGCCAACACCGACTCACACTTTTACGAACAGGTAAACCACTGGGGAACGGCCGAGCTGGTGTATGCTGTGGAAGAGCTGGATAACGTAAAGAAACTCATATACACCAGCAGTACCGCCGTTTATGGCGCCAGTGAGGAGCTTGCCACCGAAAGAGCCGACACTGATCCGTCTACGTTTTATGGTATTTCGAAGCATAGGGGAGAGGAACATGTAGTTCGATTGGGCACAAATAAGGATGCGGTTATACTGCGGTGTGGTAATGTATACGGCTACAATAAGAGTATGAGGTTCGATGCCGTCATCAACCGGTTTATGTTTGATGCCAACTTTGGCAATCGGATCCAGATTTTTGGCAACGGCAAACAAGCCAGGGCTTTTATACACGTGACGCACGTAGCCGAGATTATCAAGGAGACTTTGCTGAAGCAAGTGCCCTCCGGTATCTATAATGTTGTTGATAAGAACTTGCCCATTCTGGACATCGTGGATGCCATGAAGGAGATGTTTCCCGAACTTGAGTACACTTTCATTAACCAGCACATTAGCCTTATGGAATTAAAAGTGAGCCCTGAGACTCTGCTGGCTGATTATATCAACATGCCTCACCCGGAAAGCCTGAGGCAGGAGCTACTTGAATTCAAGGAGAAGTTCTCTTTTTAATCGCCATGGATTTCTTCGCTTGCAGATGACCTAAAGCTGGATTTAATAGTATTATGATCGCTGATTTCTTGTGGATCATCACATTGTAAGGTAATTAACAACAGACTGTCTCATTCAAAATTTTCGGAAATTTGAATGAGAAATTGTCAGTCCTTGCTAAGGCCTTCGTTTTGATTTTTAGTCATTTATTTTTCGCCCCATTCATTGGTTTAATCCAATTTTATATGGGTAATAATGATTTTTTTAAGTAAATCGTAGATTGAAACATGGCTTTGAATCTCTGATTTCAAAACACTGACCAAATAGTTGAAATAAATGCGGATAAATTGTATTTCAAAAAGCCATTTCGGGTTCTCGTTAAATACGTGGTTGGGGCTGGTAGCTTTCCTTTTTGCTAAGAAAAGAGTTTTTCTTACGGGAATTCTAGCTTCCGTAGTTGTTTTTGGGCAGGCCCAAAATAAGATAATTTTCTCCGACTCTAAGGTAAGTGCAAAACACCACGTTCCGGCGGGATCTCCTCTTGGGAAGGTGGACAAAAGAAATATTTCTTCGGTTCAGAAGAATAACGAATACGGCGTTAATAGTATTTACGATGAGCATGGCCCCCTGGTAGAGCCGGGAGAAGGACGACTTTTTTTTAGCAGAAGCAACCACCCCGACAACGTTGGAGGCACCAAAGACGCCGAAGATATTTGGACTGCAACCTGGGATCCGAAGACGCATACCTGGACAAAAGTTGAGCGCCTCCCACCGCCGTTGAACAATAGAGGGCCTAATTTTGTCACCTCCATTACAGTCGAAGAGGGAGTCGTTAATTTGATTTTGGGTAATACCTACGAGAATGGAGAGATTTCAGGTGAGGGGCTTTCTTATTCTGAGCTTCGCAATGGCAAATGGACGAGCCCTGCCAATTTTACTATAAAGGGCTTCAAGAATAAGTCCGGATACGCTGACTTTTTTGTCTCTGAGGATGGCAAGCATATGTTAATTTCTGCGGAAATGGACGACTCAAAGGGTGGAAGAGATATTTATATCAGCCACAGAATAGGTAAAAAGGCATGGGATACGCCGATCAACCTTGGTGTCCTGAATACACCCGGAGAAGATACCTCTCCATCGTTTTCTCCAGACGGTCGATTCCTTTTCTATTCCTCTGACGGACAGGAGGGCTACGGTGGTCTCGATATCTTTTATTCAGTTAAACAAGGAGACAATTGGAATGAGTGGTCAGGACCTAAGAACCTGGGTAATCAATTTAATGACCGGCATGACAACAAGCATTTTAGCCTCCCTCCAATTGGCGAAAAGATATACTTCGTCTCCGGCAACGAGCAGGGAAATCAGGATATTTACTCATTTGTCACCACTTCGGAGGAGTTGTACTCGGAACTGACTGGTGAGGATATCTGTCTTGCGGAAAAAATCTTCACTAACGAAAACGCTTTTTCGCACAAACTTACGTGCAATCTCTGTGTCGATTTGGAATACCAGTCTGAGAGTAATAATGGAGACGTAAAGTATCGCTGGGACTTTGGCGACACTTTTAGCGGAGAAGGACGATCAGTAAGCCATTGTTATGATACTCATGGCACCTATGACATAAAGCTATCAATTTTGGAGGCGTCCACGAGCCGAACAATCTATGAAATTGATCACGAGTATGAACTGAACGAGTTTCTGGAGCTAAAAATAGACGAAGAAGTGCCAGGAGTTATCAATCAAGCTTCCAGATTTAAATCTCATTTGGCGGGAGCATATCCGGCCAATGCCGAGTTCTATTGGGATTTTGGAGACGGTTACTTTGCGTGTGGCAATGAAGTGAGCCACACTTATATACTTCCAAATGACTATGAAGTGAGGGCACTGGCTTCCTTTCAATGGCAGGGTAGGGTGCGGTACCTGATGACAAGTACGACGGTATCGATAAAGATGAAGAATTAATGACAGCGTTGGAGGCCAGCTCCTTGCGTCGATGAATCTTTCCACTTTTACACAAATATAGAAGGTATTTCCTGTGTCTATTATTTTTTAGCACCTGGGAGATGTTGGCTCTGTTAAAGATTTTGAGGAGAAGGTTTAATCCAAATGAAGGTACTTTTATGTGGATCATATCTGCTTTTCACGTAAAGTGCGAGACCGTGAAATCTTTGGAGATGCTAACAAATAGACGGATTTCTAAATGCTCTGGTTTCTATTCTGCCGAGACTAATATCTAGGTTTAGTAAAGGTATTCATTGCCAAACCAGATGCTGCGGTCTTTCGGGTAATCGGAGAACTGGTTAACGCCAGCCCAAATACTGTTGGTCAAGAACCAATCGTTGGAAGAATATGTCATAGAACTGGGTAAGTTGAACTCACAATTTTTAAGTCCCTTTTCTTGTTCGCATCTCGTTTTGCATTCTCGTTAAGAAAGTTATCGAAGCTGGGTATTTGTGCATTTTCGAAGCAGCCACATCAAAAACAGACGAAATTTACTTCTTTGTCGAATACAGGATAGAAAGTAAGTTAAAAGCGAGTCTCCCTATGCCAATCCTACAAATGCAAAGAGGCAAATTAGGAATTACATTTTGCAGGATGCCGCCATTTAATTGGAGCTAGTGGAGAGGCGATTTGGCTGAATATGTTGAAAAAAAAGTGGCAAATATCTTCCCAAAAGATTATTTCCCTCTATTCAAAACGACACAACTTAAACGAGGTGCGCCTCAATTCTTTTCAGTAAAACACAAATGTTTAACGGTCATGCTTACCCAAAATCTGAGTTTTCCACTCGTCGACGAATGACTGTCACTGACCTGACAATAAAGTTGACTAATCGAATTATGGCGACTGCCCAATTGGACGCATGGTAGATTTGAGTATCTGCAAACCGTCCACCCAACTAAGTATGACCCGACGATTACCGATAAAGAGCTTTTCTAATCATTTCATAGTTTTTTTATTCCTTTTGTTGCTAGCTGGATTTTCCCATCCATCTTTTGCACAAACAAAAGGCCTCATTTATAAGCCAGCCACCGCCGGTGGAGCAGCAGTCCTAGATCCGAACGGCGATGGTTACACCTCCTCATCAACGGCGGGCTTTGTTTCAAATGATGAGACCGAAAGTGAGATTCCCTACGTTGCCCTTCCAAGTGTTGGCGCCTCAGAACCCGATAGTGATCTTGGACCGGGGCCTTCGTGCGGATTTACCGATCTTGTTAAGTCGGACGACAACAACACGATTTACACGTATCTCGATGCAGCCGACAACTTAATGTACCGTTTCAGGCTCGGTGGAACAGCCAACAACTCAAAAGGATATTCCATTCTTATCGATACCGATCAAAAATTCGGCTTGTCTGGCCCTAATGCGGATCCGAATTATGTTGCCGGAAACCCCGGCTTTGAGATTGAGATAGTATTGCGTACTAATTTTGGAGTAGGCTTGTACAATGTTGATGGTACCATTAGCCCGGTTGAGATAGGTGATGCAACAGTTGACAGACCCTATGATGACTATGCGCAGAAATCAATAGCTGTTTCAGAGATATGCGGCGATGATGACTATTTCTACGATTTCTATATCCCATTTGCGCATATCACAGCAGCTTTCCCGGGAGTAACTACGTCCACTCCACTCAGGATGGTGGGTAATACGGTCATCAATCCCAAGGCGGCCATTGGGAACAATGGTATATCAGATTTGGGTGGAATTGATGATGCCACTGGTATTACTGATGGTTTATGGCAAAGCCTTGTTGATGTATTCCCTCCTACCTCACCTGCAGATATTGGTTCAGGCACTATCCTGTATGCCAGGGCTAGCTGTCCGTCTATCACCGGGCCATTAGTCATTGGAGCCACCTCAATCTCCGGATCCTCTGTCGAGGTGGATGGAGCTACTATTGAAGTGTTCAAGAATGGTGCATCTGTGGGAACAACTTCTGTTACCTCAAATGCCTGGACGCTCACAGGGCTTACTGCGCTTGCGGGTGGAGAGGTTTATACCGCATCCGCTACGGTTTCGGCTGCAGCAGCCCTTGCCACAGGCACTTCCCAGAAGTCCACCTCGTACAGTACGTGTAACTCAACTACCGTTGGCGCTACATGTTCTGCAGCTCCCACAACAATCTCAGAGGTGACCGGCAACAAGAAGTTTACGGGGAGCACCTCTGCGGTAGGCTCCTATACGCTAACGATATATGACGGAACAGGTGCCATATTAACCTCACCTGCTGGTACTCCCAATCCTCAGTCAGGCCTTACGGGCGCAACCTGGACATGGGAGTATGGTACGGGAGGCACAAAAATTCCGGCAGGTACTTATTACTTCACCATCATGGAATCAGGAAGTTGTGAGTCTGCAAAAACACAATATTGTACTGCCACCGCCGCTGCCTCTACAACACCAGTTTTTTCTGGTTTACCAATTGTGGAAACGGACGCATCTATTAGCGGTACTTCTGGCTCTGGTGCCACGGTAACAATATTTATAGATAATGTGGAGCAGGCCACGGTAACTGCCACAGGAACTAGTTGGTCCTTTACCGTATCTTCATTGCCCAATGCAGCTATTGTTCAGGGACAAGTAATAAAGGTTAGAGCTACGGACAGCGGAAAGTGCGGCACCGAAGTTTCGACCACGGTGGGGTCAAAATCTGCCACTCCATTTATTTCAGGCGAATTTTGTATAGAGGCCACAGGCTCGGTTACTACCGTTAGTGGAGTTTCTTCCGAAGATGCAAACAGTGTTATCAAAATTTACACCGGGATGGCTGGTTCAGAAACCTACACAGGGCAGTCTGGTCTGGTTTCAGCCAATGGCTCATGGACTGTGTCTGGTTTGAACCTTGGGATAACCACCCGAATTAGCGCAACAGCTCAAACTACAGGTGAGCTGGAAAGCGATTTTTCTGGCGGGGTAATTGTGAACACAAAAACACCCGACCCGCTGAACGCCCTGGAGATTACAAGTAACCCTGTGGAGGGTGATGCATCCATATCGGGCACAGCCACGGTATCGGCCAACGATGTTGTAATTCAGCTTTATATAGATGGGGTTGCCATTGAGGGAGCGAATGCTACAATTGCAGGAGACCTTGCCAATGCCGGAATCCAGGTTGCTACCTGGACAATAACGGGTCTCAACACGCCTTTCGATAAATTATACGCCGAAGGTTCGGCTACAGTTACTGCTGAGGCTCAGGCAGTTGGTACTTGCGAGAGTAACCCTTCAGCAGCAAAAATAATAGCCTGTGCCCCGCCGGCATCCCAAACCTTTTCAGCAACAACTGCCACGCTGATTTGTGAAGGGGAGACTATAGACTTTCAAATCGACGGATCGGAGAACCTGATTGTTTATGAATTAATTGACCAGGCAGGAACGGGGGTTGGGCCAGCTAAATTGGGAAACGGAAGTCCATTGACCATTACGACCTTTGGATTATCCGCCTCGACAACCTCGATCTCAGTAAAGGCAAATAAAGTTGGAATCACCTGCGAAACAACTTTTACGCCTGCAGTAGCTGTCGAGGCAAAACCACTCGCTGTCGTGTCACTGACATCGGGTAGTTTACAAATTTGCCAGGGAGAAACTTCCGTCGATCTGGGGTATTCCGTTACCTCCAATGGTCCGGCAATTGATTATAGTATCGTATTTGATGCAGCAGCGCAGTCGGCTGGGTTATCAAATATTGCGAACAGCACCACAGTAGCGTCTCCAATCGCTATAGCAGTACCGGCTGGAATTGCTGGCGGAACCTACAATGGGTCTTTTACAGTAAGAAACTCTAATTCACTTGTCTGTACAAGTGTTGCTAAGCCATTTACCATCAATGTCATAGTCTCCTCAATCAGCTCGGCCCTTCCGACTAGCCCGACAACTTGTGGTGGAGTAGATGGCTCTATTACAATTAGTGGGCTGCAAGCATCTGCCAATTATAGCGCTCTTGATTACAAGTTCGACGGAGTGACTGTGAATCATGGAGCCTTCGTTGCAAATGGAAGTGGAGAATATCAAATTACCGGACTGAATGCGGGTTCTTACACAGACATGACTGTCACAATATCGGGTTGTACCTCAAATGCTTTGTCGGGTCCAATTGCTGTGAGTGATCCAGGGGGAGCGGCGATTGTCGAGGGCACCCATGTACAGCCCACCAATTGCGACACGCCAAACGGTGAAATCGTGCTAACAGGAGTGACAAGCGGGTCTTATAGTGTTGATTTCTCGCTTGACGGTACACCTCAAGCTACTCAAACCATAAGCGCTACTGGTAGTGGAATTGCTATCGTCAATCTGAACGAAGGAGCCTACACCAACATATCTATAACTGATGTAAGTAGCTGCAGATCAAATACGATAGGCGGCCCTATTCAATTGACTAACAGTAGCGATCCAACCATTACGTTGGGTGTAAATCCATCTGTTGTTACGGGGTCAACTTCTGCTAATCTGCCTTATTCATCCACCACCAATGGCCCTGATCAATATACTATTGACTATGATGCAGCCGCTAATACGGCTGGATTTGCTGACATTTCTGCTTTCACTTCGCTGCCTGTATCTCCCATAGCTTTAGTGGTTCCGGGAGCAGCTGCTATTAATACCTACAATGGCTCTTTGGTAGTAAAAAACTCCTCGACCGGTTGTATTTCTTCTACTACTGCTTTTACTGTTACAATAACTGCAAGCGGAGATGTGACGCCCCCTGCGGCAAGCATCACAGGTGCTCCATCGGCAGTGAACAGCACGACCCCTTATAATGTGACGGTAGACTTCGGTGAAGTAGTCACAGGCTTTGTAAGTGGGGATGTAACTGTAGGGAACGGATCAGTAACAGGATTTACAGACAATGGAGATGG
>TARA_R110001606_G_scaffold360158_2_pt1 | contig 32906 bp, 34 predicted proteins | sample TARA_R110001606 | Tara Oceans TARA_R110001606 (sample SAMEA4398315) | marine metagenome | biome: Polar Biome; feature: [SRF] surface water layer (ENVO:00010504); material: water (ENVO:00002006), including particulate matter (ENVO:01000060) such as... | depth 5 m
GGCGTCCGGCGCCCCCCTACAACCGATCAAACAGGCTCATGCCCTTGATATCAACAAACGCCTGCTGCGCCGCCTGCAGCCCCACCTGGCGCAGCGTGTATTCGGAGATGGCGGCGTAGTAGTCCAGATCCACCAGATCGGACAGGGTCTGCTCGTAGTTGGTCTGGCGGTTGCCGGCGACCGAGTCGACCACGTCCAGTTCGTTGAGGCGCGCGCCCACCGAGGCGCGGGTGGTGAGCACGTTGTCGAGGCTGTTGTCGAACTCGCGCAGGGCTTCGTTGATGGTGTTCTGCCGGGTCGCTTTCTGGTTGTCGGTGGTGGCCGGGTTTTCCAGCACGGTCAGGGCTTTCTCGAACGTCTTGAACAGGTCGGTGTTGAGGTTGGCGGCCTTGGCCACCTCGATGCCGTCGCCGTCCGCGGGGGCGCCGGTGAGCGTCATGGAGAGCCCGCCAAAGCGCACCGTGGCGCCCTCTTCATACACTTCCGGGTCGCCACCGTTGACCGAGTAGGTAACGTTCTCGCCGTCCACCGCGAAGGTGATTTCGAAGTCCTGGCCGTAGGCCGGGTCATTGACGTCGGCGACCGCCGGGCCCTTGAAGGTAACGCTGCCCTGATTGCCGCCGTCCGCCTGGGCGGCATAGCCGGCACCGCCGGGCACGCTTTGGAAGATATCGGCGCCGTTGTCGGCCACCGGCATCAGCCGCGAGGCATCGATGCGTTGCTCGCGAACCTTGCTGTCGCCAACGTACTCGACGCTGCCGTCGGCGGCGCGCACGAACGGCTCACTGGAATCCTGGTAGCCACCGAACAGGTAGCGGCCGTTGCCATCGGTGGCGTTGGCCTGGCCGATCACGGTTTCATAGATGCCACGCAGCTCGCTGGCCACGGAGGCGCGGTCGGCGTCGCTGAGGGTGTCGCTGGCGGCTTGCAGCATCAGGGTTTTGGCACTGGTGATGGCGTCGCTGACGCTGTTCAGCACACTTTCTTCCTGCGACAAAGCGTTGCGGGCGGACACCCGCGCGTCGCTGTACTGCTGAGTGACCGCCTGGGATTGCGCCACCTGCACCGCCCGGGAAGCGGCCTGCGGATCGTCGGACGGGTTGACCACCCGGCGGCCCGTGGCGATCTGCTGGCTGACGTGCATGAAGTCGCTCTGCTGGCGGTTCATGGACGAGACACTCTGGTCATACATGGTCAGGGTGCTGATGCGCATGGGCGGTCCTCGGTTGTGCTTGTGCGGTGCTTGCCCGGCGGCGCGTTAGCGCAGCCCGAGCAGGGAGTCGATCACGGTAATGCCGGTCTGAATCACTTTGGCATTGGCCTGGTAATACTGTTGATAGCGGATCAGGTTGGCGGCTTCCTCGTCCAGGTTGACCCCGGATTCGGACTGCTGCACGGCGGTAAGCTGCTCGCTGAGCCCCTGCTGCGCTTCCAGATTCACCTGTACGATGTTGGTGCGGTTGCCCACCGAGCCGACGATCGACGCATAGGATTGATTGAAGGTGGCGCTGCCGCCCACCAGGCTTTTGTTCTGCAATTCCTGCAGCAACAGGGCGTTTTCGTTGTCGCCGCTGCCCGCCGAGGCGCCGGCGGCCAGCTCATCGGCGTCCTCAATCAGGTTGCGCATGTCGGCGGCGGCGGCGCGGGTGGGCTGCACCTGGAAGCGGTCACCGTCGGCGAGCGCGGCGCGGTCGGCCACGGTCACCACCACGCCACCGAAGGCCAGCTGGTCGTTGCCGTCCAGGGTGGCGGTAAACGTCTCGCCGGTGTCGCGGCGGGTGATCTCGAATTCGCCGGCGGTGGCGTTGCTCACCTGCAAATCGAAATCGCTGCTGGTGAGCTGGCTGGCATCGCCGAACACCGCCCCGAGCGAGGCGCCGCCATCGTTGTTGGCGTTGCTGAAGGCACGCGGCTGGCCGAGCGAAAACATCGCCTCGCCGGCCTCGCCGTTCAGGTCCACGCCGGCCTGGTGCTGCTGGTTGAACGCCAGCGCGAACGAGGCGGCCAACTGGCCGATCTGATTGCGGGTGGTGTCCAGGGTTTCCGAGCGGAACGTCAACAGCCCGCCCAGGGAACCGCCGGTGAGCTTATCGTCTTTCAATTCCACCAGGTTGCCGGCGGAATCGTTGTAGCCAATCACCGTGCGGCTCGGGTCCGCCGCCGAGGTCATCGCTTCCAGCTCAAAACTGCGGGTGCCTGCCACCAGCGGCTGGCCATTGCCGATGGACAGGTTGTAGGTGCCGTTGCCCTGCACGGTGAGCGACACGTCCAGACGCTGGCTCAGGTCCGCCACCAGTTGATCACGCTGGTTGAGCAGGCTGTTGGGCGCTTCCCCCTGTTTGGCCTTGGCGAGCGCGATTTCCTTATTGAGCGAGGCGATCTGATTGGCGGTGTTATTGATCTGGGTGACTTCGTCGCGAAGCTGGCCATTAATGCCCGCGTCCATGTCGTTCAGGTAGCTGTCGAAGGCGCGGAACTGGGCGGTGAGGGTATCCGCCGAGCCCATCACACCTTCGCGGGCGGCCGGATCGGAGGGCGTGGCGGCGAGGTCTTCCAGGGACGAGAAGAAATTCTGCATCAACGGCGCCAGGCCGGCGTTCTGATCGGCAAGCAGGTTGTCGATCTGGCTGATCTGAACCTGGTAGGTGTTCAAAGCGCTGGTCTTGCTGTTGGCCTGGTTGAGCTGGCCGGCCACGTAGCGATCAAACTGGCGCTGGATGTCGTTCACCTTAACGCCACCGCCCACGCTGTTTTCGCCCAGCATGATCAACTCCCGGTTGTAGCCGGGGGTGTAGACGTTACTGATGTTGTTGCTGGTGGTGTTCAGCGCGTTCTGCGCCGCGTTCAGCCCGCTCAGCCCGGTGGAAAAAATGCTCATCTCGGCGTTCCCTGTTGCTTGTTCGCTTTATCGGCGGCGATGCTATGATCTTTAGGCTTTTAAAAGCCCCTCTCCCCTCGCGGGAGAGGGGTTGGGGAGAGGGGGATCACGGTAAGGCTCGGCAAGGCATTGAAATCTCGTCACCCCCTCTCCCTGTCCCTCTCCCACAAGGGGAGAGGGAACCTTCCTGAAACGCTGGACGCGAAACCGAACACCCTCTTCACCGCCCCATCGCCAGCACCTCACCCGACAGCGGCCCGATGCGCTCCATCACCGCGATCAGCTTGCTGGCGTAGGCGGGGTCGGTGGCGTAGCCGCCCTGTTGCAAGGCCACCGCCGCCTGTTGCGGGGAGTCCGCGTTGACCACGCCGGCGTAGCGCGGGTTTTCTCCCAGCAGGCGGGCGTGGTCGGCGAACGCCTCGTCGTAGGAGCGGTATACACGGAAGCGTTCACGGGCTGGGGTCCGTTCGCCGGCGACGTATTCATGGGTGGCCGCCTCGGTGCTGGCGCCGGCCCAGCCGCCGGTGGCTTTGATGCCGAACAGGTTATGGCTGTTGCCGCCGTCGGCGGTGGTGATTTCCCGACGGCCCCAGCCGGTTTCCAGCGCTGCTTGGGCAAGAATCAGCTCAGCGGGCACGCCGGAGCGGCGGCTGGCGGCGCGCGCCGGGCCGGCCAGTTGGGAGATGAAGCGCTCGGGCTCGGCACCGCCGGCACGCGCGCCGGCCGTCACCGTGACCGCGCCGGCCGCCGGCACCGCGCCGTACAGCGCCTGTGGAGACGCGCGCGGAATCTCATGCTGGCCGGCGGCCGGGGCATCGCCGGAAAGCTGGCCGATCAATTGCTGCGCCAGCCCAAAGCCCTTACCGGCCAGATGCTGGGCCATCTGCTGGTCGAACATGGATTGATAGAACTGCATCTGCGAGCTGTCGTTGAGATCGGATTTCGGCATCGCGTCGCGCATGCTTTTCAGCATGCGCTGCAAAAACAGCGCCTCGAACTGATTGGCGGCGGTTTTCAACTGGCTCTGCGGGTCGCGCGCGGCGCTGTGTTTGATCCGCTCCAGGCCCTTGAGATCGAGGGCGAAATGGCCGCTCAGGGAATCCACGCTCATCAGATGATCTCCAGCTCCGCTTGCAGGGAACCGGCGGCTTTAAGCGCCTGCAGAATCGACATCAGATCCTGTGGCGTGGCGCCGAGCGCATTGAGCGCGTCCACCACCTGCATCAGGTCGGCGCCTTCCACCACCTGCAGCGCGCGCTGTTCCTGGCTGATGCTGATGTCGCTGTCCGGCACCACGGCGGTTTCCCCCTGGCCGAACGGCGACGGCTGGCTGACGCCATACTGGGTGTCGATCACCACCGACAGATTGCCGTGGGCCACGGCGGCCGGCTTCAGCGTAACGCGACCGTTCAACACCACCGAGCCGGTGCGCGCGTTGATCACCACCCGCGCCGGCGCCTCCATGGGCAGCACATTAATGCGCTCCACCCGGGCCATGAACGCCACCCGCTGATTGGGATCAATGGGGCCCTGAAGGCGAATGCTGCGGCCATCCAGGGCGGCGGCCACCGGGCGACCAAACTCGCCGTTGATCGCCTGCACCGCGCGCAGGGCGGTGTTGAAATCGGCGGCGCGCAATTGCAATTCAAGCTGACCGCCGTTGCTGCCCAGTTCCAGCGGCACCTCTCTTTCCACCAGGGCGCCGTTGCTGATCCGCCCGCCCGCCTGCTGGTTGATTTGCACACTGGAACCGCCGGCTTCGGCGCCCACGCCGCCGACCAGAAGATTGCCCTGGGCAACCGCGTAGGTGGCGCCGTCGACACCTTTCAGGGGGGTCATTAACAGGGTGCCGCCGCGCAGGCTGCGGGCGTTGCCGATGGACGAGGCGACCACGTCGATGCGCTGCCCGGAACGGGCGAAGGGCGGCAGATTGGCGGTGACCATCACCGCCGCCACGTTGCGCAACTGCATGTTGGTGCCGGGTGGAATGGTGATGCCAAGCTGGGAAAACATATTGGTCAGCGACTGGGTGGTGAAGGGCGTCTGCATGGTCTGATCGCCGGAACCATCGAGCCCCACGACCAGGCCGTAACCGATCAGCACGTTGTCACGCACCCCGGCGAAATCCGCCAGTTCACGCAGCGGCGCGGCTTGCGCCACCCCCTGCACCAGCAGCATCAGCACAACGGCGGTTTTCAGCAGCGGTTTCAATCGCGGTCTTCCCGTGCGCACGGCGGCACCCTCGTCAGAACGGTGAAATATTCAGGAATAAGCGCTGCAACCAGCCCATGGTCTGCGCTTCATTAATGTAACCGTCGCCGACGTACTCTATGCGCGCATCGGCCACCCGGGTCGAGAGCACCGAGTTGTCGCCGGCCACGTTGAGCGGATCGACCACGCCGGAAAAACGGATAAACTCGGTGCCCTGGTTGATGGCGATCTGTTTCTCGCCGCGCACCCGCAGGTTGCCATTGGCCATCACCTGCAAAATCGACACGGTGATGGTGCCACTGAAGGTGTTGTTGGCCTGGGAGCCGCCGCCGCCTTCGAAATCGTTGTTGCCGGACAGGTCGTAACCGTAGTCGCTCAGGTCTTCCAACCCCTTGGGCACCACCGTGGGCGTCAGCGAGCTGGAGCCGTTGCGGGTGGCGTTGCTTTGCGAGTTCTTGCTGGCGCTGACCTGCTCATCAAGAATAATGGTCAGCACATCACCGACCATGCGCGGGCGGCGGTCCTCGAACAGGGGCCGGTAGCCCCGGTTGGCCTGGAAGATCGAGCCGTCCGGTTGCAGCGGCGGCGGCTGCGCGATCTCCACCTTTTCCTGCTCGCCGACCACCGACGGGCGCGGCAATTGCGCGCAGCCGGCCGCCAGCAACGCCATTGCCACGGTGACCGTGATCAACGCTTGTTTGAGCCTGCACGACATCGCTTTACGCTCCCCGCCGCCGGCGCTTAAAGCTGAGTCAGCCGGCTGAGCATTTCGTCAGACGTCTGCACCGCCTTGCTGTTGATCTCGTAGGCACGCTGGGTCTGGATCATATTGACCATCTCTTCAACCACGTTGACGTTGGAGGTCTCCACGTAGTTCTGATAAAGACGGCCGGCGCCGTTCATGCCCGGCATGCTTTCGGTGCGCATGCCCGAGGCGCTGGTTTCCAGATACAGGTTCTCGCCAATGCTTTGCAGTCCGGCGGGATTGACGAAGGTGGACAGCGTCAGTTGCCCCACTTCGTTGCTCTGGGTGTCGCCGGGCTGGGTCACCGAAACGATGCCGTCCTTGCCGATCGACACCGACAGCGCGTTGTCGGGGATGATCACCGCCGGGTCCAGCGGGTAACCACTGGAGGTCACCATCTGGCCGTTTTCATCCAGTTGGAAGCTGCCGTCGCGGGTGTAGGCAATGGAGCCGTCCGGCATCAGCACCTGGAAAAAGCCTTTGCCGTCGATGGCCAGGTCCCGGGAGTTGCCGGTGTTTTCCAGGCCGCCGTTGCTGTGCAGGCGTTCGGTGGCCACCGGGCGCACCCCGGTACCGATCTGCATGCCCGAGGGCAGCCGATTCTGAATGTCGTTCTGGCTGCCCGGCTGGCGCACGTTCTGGTAGAGCAGGTCTTCGAACACGGCGCGCGATTTCTTAAAGCCGTTGGTGCTGACGTTCGCCAGGTTGTTGGCGATCACGTCCATCTTCACCTGCTGCGATTCAAGACCGGTTTTGGCGGTCCACAGTGATCGGATCATGGTGTTCTCCTTTAACCCTGTATGGACAGCAGGCTGTCAGCCCGCTGCGCGTTTTCGTCCGCGCTCTGAATCACTTTCATCTGCATTTCATAGCGGCGCGCGCCGTCGATCATCGACACCATCGATTCCACCGCGCTGACGTTGCTGCCCTCCAGCGCACCGGAGATCACCCGCACCGCTTCGTCGGCGGCCAGCCGGGTGGCGTCGCCGTCGGCGTTGGGCGGCGCCCGGAACAGACCATCCTGACCGCGCAGTAACGTCGCGTTGCCGGGATCGACCAGTTTCAAGCGGCCCACTTCCACCAAAGCGTCCGGCGATTCACCGGCGCCAATGGCGCTGAGCGTGCCGTCGGCGCCGACCGAAAGTTGCGCCCCCAACGGCACCACGATCGGGCCGCCCTCGCCAATCACCGGGTGCCCGGCGCTGTTGAGCACGCCGTTGCCATCAACCTGCAGATCACCACGGCGGGTGTAGGCTTCCGAGCCATCGTCGCCCTGCACCGCCAGCCAGCCGTTGCCCTGAATCGCCACGTCCAGATCGCGGCCAGTGGCTTCGATGGCGCCCGGGGTGAAATCCGCCCCCGGCGTCGACGCCATCACCGTGGTGCGCGTCGCCAGCAGGCCGTCGCCGAGCACCGGCACCGCGCGCATCGCGTGCAACTGAGCACGAAAGCCGGCGGTGGAAGCGTTGGCCAGGTTGTTGCTGACCACCGCCTGCTGGTCCAGGCTTTGTTTGGCGCCGCCCATGGCGGTGTAGAGAATACGATCCATGATTCAGGCTCCCGTTGGCCGATCCTTAGCGCAGATTCACGGCGCTTTGCAGCACCTCGTCCTGGACCTTGATGGTCTGGGTGTTGGCCTGGTAGTTGCGCTGCGCGATGATCAGGTTCACCAGCTCGCTGGTCAGATCCACGTTGGAGGTTTCCACCGTGCCGCTTTGCAGGGTGCCGAACATGCCAACACCGGCCAGGCCCAGCAGCGGCTGACCGGAGGCGCCGGTTTCCACCCAGGCGTTGTCGCCGGCCGGCTCCAGGCCTTCCGCGTTACGGAAATTGGCCAGCGCGATGGTGCCCAATACCTGGGACTGTTCGTTGGCGTAATTGCCGATCACATTGCCATCGTTGTCGATGCTGATGCCCACCAGCGCCCCGGCGGTGTAGCCGTTCTGATTCAACGAATCCATATTGAAATCGTTGCCGAACTGGGTGGTGCCATCGAAATCAATCGCAATCGCCATCTCGTTGGCGCCACCACCAGGGGTGAACTCGTAAGCGGGAAACGTACTGTTCGCTTCGTCCAGATTGCCGTTGCCATCGAAGGCCAGCGTGCCAGGATTCGCAGCCGGATTGCCGTCCACGGCGACCCGCACTTCCCAACTGTTTTCGCCGGTCTTGGTGAAGTAGGTGGTCATGGTGTGCTGCACACCCAGGGAATCGTAAGCAGAGCCGGTGTTGGCGTAGGAATAGCTGTCGCCATCGGTGGGATCAAACGGCACCGTGCCCCGGTCGATGACTTCGGAATCGGCGTCGAGATTGAACGATGCCTCCACCTGGGTGGTGGCCGCCGCCGCCATGGAGCCAGCCGGCACCCGCAGCGCTTCCGGCTGGCCGCCGGTGCCCACGCCGGCCGGAAAACCGGTGAGGCGCGCGCCTTGCGCGTTTTCCAGGTAACCGTCCTGGGTCATGGTGAGCCGGCCATTGCGCGAGTACACCACCTGGTCACCCTGCAGATAGCGGAAGAACCCGGACCCGTTCAGGCCCAGATCGAGACCGCGCCCGGTGGTCTCCAGGGTGCCGTCGGAAAAATCCTGCAACACCGCGGCGACCCGCGTGCCCTGCCCGACCTGGGCGCCGGTAAAGACGTCCGCGAACTGCACGCTGGAGCCTTTGAAGCCCACGGTTTGCGAGTTGGCGATGTTGTTGCCGACCACGTCGAGATTGGTGGCGGCGGCGTTAAGGCCGCTCAATGCTTGCGAAAAACCCATGGTGACGCTCCTTCAATCGGTCGTTGTTGGTGCCGTGGTGTTCACAGAATCTGGCGGACGTCATCCAGCCCCACCGGCTCGGAAATGCCGCCCAGATCCAGCAGCGGGCCGTCCTGTTTGGAACTGCTGACGCTGTTCACCAGCGCGTAATTCAACGCCAGGGCGTCCTGGCTCTTGCCGCCGGTAAGAGCTTCCACCGACACGCTGTAGGCGCCTTCCGGCGCCGCCGTGGTCTCGTCTTCGAGCAGGCCATCCCAGGAGAACGACTGCACGCCGGCCTGCTGAGCCCCGAGCTCGAAGCGGCGCATCACCTGGCCGCTGCCATCGCGAATGGTGATGTTGACCTCCTCGGCGGCGCTGCCCAGCTCGATACCGAACGGCGTGGTGGTGCCGTCCTCGCCGACCAGCACCCGGTCGCCGGGCACCAGCACGCCTTTGCCGATCAAGCCGGCCGCTTGCAGTGTCTGGCCGGCGTCGATCTGGCCGGTGATGCCGGCCAGGGTGTCGTTCAATTCCTGAATGCCGGTGACCGTGTTGATCTGCGCCAGCTGCGAGGTCATCTCGGCGTTTTCCATCGGGTTCATCGGGTCTTGGTTTTTCAGCTGCGTCACCAGCAGGGTCATGAAGCTGTCCTGCAGATCCGCGCCGGCGCCGCCAGTGGTCGCGGCGGCACCGGCGTTCATGCTGTTGACCACGTTGGCATCAAGGGTGGTGCTGGAAACCGACATCAGCTTTCTCCCAGGGTCAGAGTCTTCAGCATCAGTTGCTTGCTGGTATTGAGCACTTCCACGTTGGCCTGGTAGGAGCGCGAGGCGGAGATCATGTTGACCATCTCGTTGACCGGCTCCACGTTGGGCAAGCTGACGTAACCGTTCTCATCGGCGAGCGGATCATTGGGGCGGTATTCCTGCCGCAACGGCGACGGGTCTTCCACCACGCGGCTCACGCCGACGCCGCCGATGCCGTTTTCGCCGCGCGCCTCGAACATCACCTGCTTGGCCCGGTAGGCCTGGCCATCGGGGCCGGTGACGCTGTCCGCGTTGGCGAGATTGCTGGCGGTCACGTTCATGCGTTGCGACTGTGCCGCCATCGCCGAACCGGAAATATCAAAAACCGAAAACATCCGTCACCTCTTACTATTCAGGCTGCATCGCCGATTTAAGCCCCTGGATGCGGCCGTTGAGCAAGCTCAACGCCGCCTGATAGCGCACCGCGTTGTCGGCGAACTGCACCCGCTCGCGGTTCATGTCCACGGTGTTGCCGTCCAGACTCGGCTGCTCCGGCACCCGGTAAAGCAGATCGCGCACCCCGGACGACGACGGCAACGACGCCGGGATATGCCGCGCCGAGGTGGTCGCCAGCGCCAGGCCATCGGCGTTGGCGCGGCCGCTGTCCATCGCCTGGGACAGCTCGCTGGCAAAGTCGAAATCCCGCGCCTTGTAGTTCGGCGTGTCAGCGTTGGCGATGTTGGCCGCCAGCACCTTTTGGCGCTCGGCGCGCAGATTCAACGCCTCCTGATGGAAGTTCAGGGCGGCGGAAAGCTGGTCGATCATCCGGAGGCTCCCTCGCGTATCACTCATCCCGGCCCGACGAACGCCTGGCTCGCGGGAAAGGGTCAGAGTGCAGAGTACGAGCAGCGGCGTCAGGGCAAACCGACAAAAAGGCCGGCTTTTCACCGCCATTTCTTTTTCTTCGCCGGGGCGGTGACGTCCTAGAATGGGCCATTGAACCTCCACCAGCCCGAGGACCGCGACGCCATGGCGCCCTGCCTGCAACGATGTATCCGCTTTCTGCCCATGCTGGTGTTGATGGCCGGCGCGCCGGCGCTGGCCAGTGCGCCGGCCCTGGCCGAAACCGTGCGGGCTTTTCTGGAGCAGGCGGCGGCCCGGCCCGGCGAGCAGGTGCGGGTCACGGTGGCGGCGCCGGATGTGGCGTTCACGACCTGCCAGAATCCGCGCCCGTTTCTGCCCGGCCACGGCCAGCGCCTTCAGGGCCGGGTGTCGGTGGGCATCCGTTGCGGAGAGCACGGCCGGGTGCGCTACCTTCAGGCGCGCGTCAGCGTGATCGGGGAGTACTGGGTGACACGGCGCGCCCTGGACGCGGGCGAAGTAATCGGCGCGGGCATGCTGGAGCGCAAACAGGGCGATCTGAGCGAGTTGCCACGCCACGCCATTCGCGATCCCGATCAAGCGCTGGGCCAGGTGCTGACCCGGCCGCTGGTCGCCAACAGCGTGCTCAGTGACCGCCAACTACGCCAGCGGAACTTGGTGAGCCGCCGCCAGAATGTGTCGGTGGTCGCCAGCGGCAAAGGCTTTCGCATCGCCCGCGAAGGCGAAGCCCTGCAAGACGGCGCCCTGGGCGAACGCATCCGCATACGGATGAACAACCGGCAAACCCTCACCGCCACCGTCACCGGGCGCGGCCAAGTGGCGGTGGATTATTGATGCGTAAGCACTTGCACGCTTCGCGCTGGACGCTGGACGCTGGACGCTGGACGCTAAAAGATCAACGTCAAAGTCAGAACCTGTCTACAACGCCGCGTGGGCGGGGCGCAAAATGGACTTGCGAATCCGCAGGCGTGGCCGGTGGCACTGTTCGAGCGTGTAGCGCGAAGCGCGTGCGTCCAGCGCTTGACCGGCATTAAAGTTCTCTCTCGGCCCGCCGATATCAGGGGGGAAGAGCAACGGAGGGATTTCCCTTGAAGATCGACAATATCTCGCATCTGGGCCAGAACAACGCGGTGAGCCCGGGCAAAAGCAGCGAAAAAGCCGCCACCGACGCGGTGAAAAGCGGCGGTGCCGCCGACAGCGCCTCGGTCACCCATCTCAGCCAGTCCGGCAACGATGGCAGCCAGGACATCGATCAGGCCCGGGTCGATGAGCTGCGCCAGGCGATCGCCGAAGGCCGCCTGGAAATCCGCGCCGATCGCATCGCCGATGGCCTGATCGCCAGCGTCCAGGATCTGCTGGGCGGAGAGCAGCCGTGAGCCTGGCCGGCCACCTTGAGCGCCACCGGCAACACCTTGAGACCCTGGTGGCGCTGCTCACCGAGGAACGCGGCCTGCTCGGCGAAGGGCACATCGACGGCGAGCAACTGCGCGGCGTGGCGGAGCGCAAAAGCGAGGCCCTGGCGGAGTTGGAACGCTTCGAGAAGCAGCGCCGCCAGGTGCAGCGCCGCCTCGGTTACCGCGATGACCGGCACGGCGACGAGCAAGCCGCCCGCGACGCGCACTGCCTGCCGGTGTGGCTGGAGATTCGTGCCGGCGCCGAGCGCGCGCGCCGCCTCAATCAGCTCAACGGTGGCCTGATCGGCCTGCGCCTGGATAACAATCAGCGCCTGCTGGAAACCCTGCGCAAGATCGCCGGCCACGGCCTGTACGGCCCCGATGGGCGGGCACGCGGCCACGGCGGGCAGCTCTCGTCACGGGCCTGAGGCGCCAGCGCCGCCCCCTTCCGCTCCCTTGGATTACTGGAGAACAGCGTTGGTAACAAGAGCGACGCAAGCGGTCGAAGACGACGACAAACTCGACGTGGTGCTGGCCTGCCGGCCGGTCTTCACCAAGAATCAGGACGTGGCCGCCTTCGAACTGCTGTTGCACGGCGGCGACAGCGCCCAGGGCGCCTCGCTGTCGGACATCGAAGCCACCAGCTCGGTGATTCTGGGCACCTACACGCACATCTTTCAGGGCGGCAAGGTGCAAAGCATCTCCACCTTCCTGCGCGTCACCGATGAAGTCCTGCTCGCCCCGGAACTGCCCGACCTGCCCAAGAAACAGTACATTCTGGAAGTGGCGGCGCGCGACAAAGTGAGCGGCGCCCTGGTGGACCGGCTGCGCAGCCTCGGCCGGCGCGGTTACCGGCTCGCGCTGGCCGGTTTTGAACCGGACAATCCGGCGTTGGACGTGCTGCTCGGCGTGGTCCACATCGTTAAGCTCGACATCGCCACGCTGGGTCTGGAACGCCTGCAACAGGCGGTGGAAAAACTCAAACCTTACGGCCTTGATCTGCTCGCCGACAACCTGCACCGGCGCGAGGATTTCGGCCGCTGCATGGGGCTCGGTTTCACCTACTATCAGGGCGACTTTCTCAGCCAGCCCTACCCGGTCAAAGGCAAAAAGATCGCCGGCAATAAGCTGGTGCTGCTGCAATTGCTCTCGGAGCTGCACAACCCCCACGCGACCCCCTCCACCCTGGAGGAGATCGCCATCAAGGACGCCAACCTTACCTACCGCATCCTTAAAATCGTCAATTCCGCGGCGCTCGGCTTCGGCAAGGAAGTGGACTCCCTCTCCCACGCCATTGCCCTGCTCGGCATGGAAGAGATTAAACGCTGGGCCAACCTGTTTCTGGTCGATGGCGAAAAAGACAAACCCGCGGAACTGACCCGCAGCATGCTGGTGCGAGGCCGCATGTGTGAAATTCTGGCCGAGTTGTCCGGCAAGAGCCGGCCGGTGAATCATTTTATCGTCGGCCTGCTGTCGCGTCTGGACGCCCTGATGGACATTTCCATGGAGGAACTGATGCGCCAGGTGCCCCTGAGCCAGGATGTAAAAGCGGCGCTGGTGCACCGCCAGGGCGACCTGGGCGAAATCCTCAACGAGGTGGAGCACTACGAGAGCGGTCGCTTCGAGGCGCTGAGGTGGTTACTGGACAAGTCCTACTACGAAGTCGCCTACCGGCACAGCACCGCCTGGGCCCAGCAGGTGCAACAGGCGATGGGTCGCTAAAGCCGCCCCGCAACGGGCCACGAAAGCGCTTTTGTGGCTTTTTCACCACCCTGCTAGAGTTGCAGGCGACGGCACCGCTGACTGGCGCCGGAACCATAACAAGGACGACCCATGAACCCTTCTCTTTTGCGGGCGCCGATTGCCCTGTGCACGCTTGCCCTGTTGGTTTTGCTCAGCGCCTGCGGCAATGCCCCCGATAACGATGTGATCCGCGATGCCCTGAACCTGGAGCTCAAAGAAGCGCACCTGGACGCCCTGCTGGAAGCAGACGATGTGGAAATCGCCGATCGCCAGCAACAGGACGACGACCACTACACCCTCGCCGTGAGCTACACCCTGCGCGCGAAACGGGACCTGTCCGACTACTCCAAGGAAATCAAAAACGACGAAGACCGCGACGCCATGGACCGCTTCGCCATGATCATGGCGTTGGCGGCGGTGCGCGTGCAATTCGGCGATTTCGCCAAAGACGACCACTTTACCCAGGAACGCCGCCTCAACCTGGAACACGGCGAAGAGGGCTGGGTCATCCCCCGCCCGCAACGGCCGGCCCAAGACGGCAACAAGAAACAGGATGCGGGGAACAGCCAGACTGACACCGGTATTTGATACTGGTGTGGGAGCGGTCCCTGACCGCGAATCGGCTTTGCCAAGCTGGCCTCGCCTTTCAGGCTCGGTTCGCGATCAGGGATCGCTCCCACAGCGGCGTTGTAGCGGGGCCGGAACAGGGAACAGGTTAGGAGGGAACAGCCAGGCCTGCGCCGGAGTCGGATTCTGGTGTGGGAGCGGTCCTTGACCGCGAATCGGCTTTGCCAAGCCCGCCTCGCCTTTCGGCTCGGCTCGCGATCAAGATCCCACGCGGCCGAACCGGGTTTTGACTTTGCGTGCTGCGTGTAGCGCGAAGCGCGTGCGTGTCGCGTGCAAGCGCCTTGCCCGCTCTGCTCCCTGTCCCGCCTTCTATTTATGCGGCGCCAGTTCGGCCCACATCAACACCGCGTCTTCGCGGCCGTCGCCAGCGCGGTAGTAGTTCTTGCGCCGGCCGGATTCCTGAAAGCCGAGTTGTTGGTAGAGGTCCCGGGCGCCGTGGTTGCTAGCGCGTACTTCCAGATACATCACCGTGATACCGGAGGACACCGCCTCGGTGAGCGCTTCGGTGATCATCCAGCGGCCCAGGCCCCGGCGTTGAAACGCCGGCGCCACGGCGATATTGAGCAGGTGGGTTTCATCGAGCACGCTGGAGAGCACCATGAACGCCGCCAGCACGCCGTCCACGGCGGCCACCTGGCAGTGATAGTCACTTTGCAGGCAATCGCGGAAGTTGCCCTCGCTCCAGGGCGTACTCTGGCAGGCCTGCTCAATGGCGAGCACGCCGGGCAGATCGGCACGGGTCATGGCGCGCAGGCGCGCGCCGGTGGCACGGTGGCTCATTGCTGCCCGCCGGCGAAGCCGCCTTCGACCATGGCGCGCCAGCTACGGGCTTTGTGGGTGGCCGGCTCGGCCAGCATTTCCGCCAGGGTGCTGATCGCCAGGGCCGGCCGCTCGCCCAGGGTAAAGGGCTGATAGCGCTCGGCGCCGAACAGCGCCAGCACGTGCTGTTCGGCCAGGCACAACATCACCCGCGCGCCGCCAGCCTGGCGGGCCAGCCCATCGACAAAGGCCTGCAGGGCCTGGGCCGCCTCGTCCGCGCTCATCGGCTGATCGGCGGTGAGCGGGCAATAGAAACGCCGCGGCCGTTGCGGGGTAACGCCGAAGACCGCCAGCAACGAGGCCGCCAGCGGAGCGCCATAGCGGCCCAGCCCCGGCGCCTGGGCGTCCTCCTGCTCGAACATGACCCAGGTGTCGCCGGCGAGATGGGCTTCCAGGGTGAACGCCAGGGCTGGCGCCTCCCCGGTCACCACGGCGGCCTCCGGCGCCCTCTGGGGTTCGGCCTCGACCGGCGGCGGCGCGGCCTGTTTAGTGGCGGCGGGTGGCGGAGATGCCGGACGTTGCGGCGACGCCACCGGCGTCGCCTCCGCCACGGTGGCGGGCTCGCCGGCCACACCATCGTCGTTTTCGCTTTCGATCCGCCAGTCCAGCAGCTCCGAAGGCGCCGCCCCGGGCAGCGGTGCGCGGGCCACCCAGGGCGTCAGCCCCATGGCCTTCAGGTACCACTGTCGTCGAGCTTCGTTCATCGGGCGGGTCCCGGGAAAAAGAAAGTGAGAGGCGTGGGCTGGATTCTAGCAAATCCGTGACCGGAAAAAAGGAAGCGCGGCGTCAGTGGCCCTGCCGCGCGTGGCGCCGCTCCGGGCCGGCCGCCAGCATCACGGTGGCCAGCAACAGGCCGCTCAGGGCACCGTAAAGATGCGCGTTCACGTACACCGGAGCGTTGATCCAGGCGCCCAGGTAGCCGGTGTCGTAGCCGGGCAACTGCTCCCAGATCAGACGGCCGGCGACCAGCGCCAGAACCAGTGAGTGCAGCCATGGATTGCCCCGCCAGCCCAGCACCAGACACAGCACCAGCAAGCCCTGCAGCAAACCGGACAACCCCAGGTACCAGCGCAAACCGGTATCCAGAAACACGAACGTCAGACTCACCGCCAGCGCGCAAAAGGCAAACCACAGCCAGAAGCGCCGGCGATCAAGCAGGTCCTGAAAAAAATAGAGAATCAGCAGTAAACCACTCAGATTAAGCAGTAAATGCCAGCCGTTCAGATGCACCAGATGGGCCGTGATCAGACGCCAGACCTGGCCGTCCAGCACCGCGCCCCGGTCATAGCGCAACCAGGGATTGACCCAGGCGTGCGCCAGGCCCAACGCCACCAGAACGGTGATAAAGAGCGCCGCGTGGACACGCAATTTTCGATCACGAAGAGGCATAGGGCGGTTTTCAGTTTTCAGTTTTCAGGACGCAGGGTACGCCGTTTCGCGGTTGAGGACACGCACCGTAGAGATGGCGGTTTTGTAGGAGCAGGCCGTGCCAGCGACGGGTTGTCTGTTGCGACGCCGCAGCACGGACGCGGCCAGGCCCCGGGCAAACACACCCTCGGCATGGAAAAAGAAAATCAAACGCATAAAAAAACCCCGCACGGAGGCGGGGCTTTTCGAACGGGTCGGTATGACCGGCGTGATTTACATCATGCCGCCCATGCCACCCATACCGCCCATGCCGCCCATGTCCGGGGCGCCAGCGCCTTTCTCTTCAGGCTTGTCGGCGATCATTGCTTCGGTGGTGATCATCAGGCCGGCCACGGAAGCGGCTGCCTGCAGAGCGGAACGGGTCACCTTGGCGGGGTCCAGGATGCCCATTTCGATCATGTCACCGTACTCACTGGTGGCGGCGTTGTAGCCGTAGTTGCCAGTACCGGTTTTCACCTGCTGGACCACCACGGAGGCTTCGTCGCCAGAGTTGAAGGCGATCTGACGCAGCGGCGCTTCCAGGGCGCGGATGATCAGCGCGATGCCGGCGGTCTGCTCGTCGTTGTCGCCTTTCAGCTCGCCGATGTTGGTCAGCGCGCGCACCAGGGCAACACCGCCGCCCGGTACCACGCCTTCTTCAACGGCGGCACGGGTGGCGTGCAGCGCGTCGTCAACACGGGCTTTCTTCTCTTTCATTTCCATTTCGGTGGCGGCACCGATCTTGATTACCGCGACACCGCCGGCCAGCTTGGCGACACGCTCTTGCAGCTTTTCGCGGTCGTAGTCGGAGGAGGAATTTTCCACTTCCTTGCGGATCTGATCAACGCGGGCATCGATGTCGCCCTGGTCGCCGGAACCGTCGATAATGGTGGTGTTTTCCTTATCGATGTTCACTTTCTTGGCGTTGCCCAGGTCTTCCAGAGCCACGTTTTCCAGGCTCAGGCCGACTTCCTCGGAGATCACGGTGCCACCGGTGAGGATGGCGATGTCCTGCAGCATGGCTTTGCGGCGATCACCGAAGCCCGGTGCTTTCACGGCGGCGCATTTGATGATGCCGCGCATGTTGTTGACCACCAGGGTGGCCAGCGCTTCGCCTTCGATGTCCTCGGCGATGATCATCAGCGGCTTGCCCGCTTTGGCGACGTTTTCCAGCACCGGCAGCAGTTCGCGGATGTTGGAGATTTTCTTGTCCACCAGCAGGATGTAGGGCGCTTCCAGCTCGACCTGCATTTTTTCCTGGTTGTTGATGAAGTACGGGCTCAGGTAGCCGCGATCGAACTGCATGCCTTCCACGACTTCCAGTTCGTTGGCCAGGGACTGGCCTTCTTCAACGGTGATGACGCCTTCCTTACCCACTTTCTCCATCGCCTGGGCAATGATTTCGCCCACGGATTTGTCGGAGTTGGCGGAGATGGTGCCCACCTGCTCGATGCTCTTGGTGGTGTCGCACGGCGTGGAGAGCTTCTTGATCTCGGCAACCACGGCGTCGGTGGCACGGTCGATGCCGCGCTTGAGGTCCATCGGGTTCATGCCGGCGGCCACGGCTTTCAGGCCTTCGTTAACGATGGCCTGGGCCAGCACGGTGGCGGTGGTGGTGCCGTCACCAGCTTCGTCGTTGGCCTTGGAAGCGACTTCCTTGACCATCTGCGCGCCCATGTTCTCGAACTTGTCTTCCAGCTCGATGTCCTTGGCCACGGTGACGCCGTCTTTGGTGATCAGCGGCGCGCCGAAGGATTTTTCCAGCACCACGTTGCGGCCTTTCGGGCCCAGGGTCACTTTCACCGCGTCAGCGAGAATGTTGACACCACGGACCATGCGCTGACGGCCCTCGTCACGGAACAGTACTTCTTTCGCCATTTTCGTATACCTCTGCAAATTCGGTTATCGCCGTCCGGGTTGAACGCATTCACCCCGGACCTTCAATTCTCAGCCTTCGATGACGGCCAGAATCTCGGCTTCGCTCATGATCAGGAGCTCTTCGCCTTCGACCTTAACGGTGCTGCCGGAGTACTGACCAAAAATCACCTTGTCGCCCACCTTCACGTCCAGGGGACGAACATCGCCGTTTTCCTGGATCTTGCCGTTGCCGGCGGCGATCACTTCGCCACGGGAAGGCTTCTCGGCGGCGGAACCCGGCAGCACGATGCCACCAGCGGATTTGGTCTCTTCCTCCTCGCGGCGCACCAGCACGCGATCATGCAAAGGACGGATCTTCATGGTTTCCAATCTCCAAGTTCACAGTTCATTGGCCCCGGCGGCTGGCCGCCTCAAGGGCCGGAATTAGCACTCTCACGAGTCGAGTGCCAATCATAGAGACACGCGGTGTCCAGTCAATAGGCGGATACCGATATCGCTATCGACCGCCGCGCCTGCGAGATGGGGTTGGGCCGGCCGGATTCAAGGGTGGGGAACAGGATTCAGGATTCAGGATACAACACGGGCGAGGCCGTGATATGGCAGGAGGCCGTGCCCGCGCTGCGGCGCGGGGAGAATCAAACCCGTCGCTGGCATGGAGGCGCGCCGCCCAGCCAGCGACGTCTTTCAGCCGAATGGCACGGCGCTGTTGCCCCGAACCAACGCGCCCCGGATTGGCCATCACGCCCGATGCCCGCATAATCCCCGCTCCCCTAATCCGAATAAGGAGTTCCACCGTGGACATCAACGGCAAGGTAGTGGTGGTCACCGGGGCCGGACGCGGGCTCGGCCGCGCCATCGCCGAGACGCTGGCGGCGCGCGGGGCACGGCTGGCCTGTGTGGATCTGAACGAGGACGATCTGCGCGACACCGTGGCCCGTTGCGAGCAGGCCGGCGGCAAAGCGAAGCGCTATCTGGCCAACGTCGCCAGCGAGAGCGAAGTGACCGCGCTGTTCGAGAACGTGGTGGCCGATTTCGGCGCCGTGCACGGGCTGGTCAACAATGCCGGCATTACCCGCGATGGCCTGCTGGTGAAAGCCCGCGATGGCGAGGTGCAGTCCACCATGAGCCTGCAGCAATGGCAGGCGGTGATCGACGTCAACCTGACCGGGGTGTTCCTGTGCGGCCGCGAAGCGGCGGCGGCGATGGTACGCCTGGGCGTGGAGGAAGGGGTGATCGTCAATATCTCCTCGATCGCCCGCCACGGCAGCTTCGGGCAAACCAACTACGCCGCCGCCAAGGCCGGCGTGGTGGCCATGGCCGAGGTCTGGGCCCGGGAACTGGCGCGCTACAACGTTCGCACCGGGGTGGTGGCGCCGGGCACCATCAATACCGACATGATCGCCGCGATGAAACCGGAAGCCCGCGACCGGCTGGTCGGCTCGGTGCCCCTGAAGCGCCTCGGCGAGCCAGAGCACATCGCCAAGTCGGTGCTGTTTATTTTCGAGAACGACTATTTCACCGGCCGCGTGATCGAAACCGATGGCGGTTTGCGCTGAGGCGGCTGCAAGCCTCAAGCTTTACGCCAGGACGACCGAGCGCAAAAGCTATGCCGGCCGAGAGCCCGTTAAAAGTTAAAGGTTAAAAGTTACAAGGTCGTAGCTGCAGGGCTTTCCCGCGGGCCGCGGAAGGTCACCGCGGGTTTGAACTCCGTTAATCGCGAGCACGGCCTTGCCGTCTTGAAAGGCCCTCGCGCGCTTCAACTTTTCACTTTCAACTTTTAACGGGTGCCGCGCCAACCGCATGGCGCTTTCTCCAGCAAGACCAGCTTGTAGCCTGAAGCGAGTTTTATGAACCAGGAATTCCGAGACGCGGTGTATCAGATCGTGGCTTCCGTTCCCGAAGGCACGGTGGCCAGCTATGGCCAGGTGGCGGCGATGGCGGGCTGGCCGCGCCATGCCCGTTTCGTGGGCAGGTTGATGAGCCAGCTTCCCGATGGCTCCAGGCTACCCTGGCATCGCGTGATTCGTGGTGATGGCGGCCTGCCCCTGGCCGGTACATCCAGCGGCGAGGAGCAGCTTCGGCGGCTTGCCGGCGAGGGCGTGCTGGTGATCGGCGGCCGCGTTCCCAAACGCTGTTTCTGGCGGCCTTGAGGGCCGCTGCTTGCGGCCGCAAGCGGCAAGCTTCAAGCGGCAAGTTACAAGCTACAAGCTACAAGCTACAAAAGGATCGTGCTAGCCGGAGGGGCCTGAGGCAGGGGCCACCCGCGGGAAATCACTGGCACGGCCCGTTCCCCGGCACGGCCTGCTTGTGGCTTGAAGCTTGAAGCTTGAAACTCACCGCCCATCGGCGGTGCCACGCCGCCGCATCCACCAAATCACCAGCAGAATCGCCGGCACGCCCAGCAGGGCCGAATAATTGAAGAACACGGGGTAGCCGGCGGCTTCCACCACTTCGCCGGAAAAGCCGCCGATGAACTTGCCCGGCAGGGTCATCAATGAGCTGAACAGGGCGAACTGGGTGGCGCTGAAGTTGCGGTTGGTGAGGCTGGACATATACGCAATCAGAGCCACGTTGGCGAAGCCACCGAACAGGTTGTCGGCGCTGATCACCGCCGCCAGCCAGGACAGCGCCAGCCAGCGAATCTGCTCGGGCTCCTGGGCCAGCACCGTGACCGGCGAGTGGGTGGCCATCACCGCGAACAACAGATTGGTGGCCGCCACCCCCACCGCGCCCACCAGCAATGAGCGCGCCAGCCCCATTCTGGACACCAGCAGCCCCCCCGCCAGCGAGCCCAACATGGTCATAAAGAAGCCAAAGAACTTGGCCACCGTGGCGATTTCCGTCTCGGTGTAGCCGATGTCCAGGTAGAAGGGGTTGGCCATCACCCCCATGCTGATGTCGCTGATCCGGTAGATCGCCACCAGCGCCAGCGCGCCCAGGGCGTATTTCCCGTAGCGCACGAAGAAGTCGTGGAACGGTTCGAACACCGCGTTGCGCAACCATTGCAGCGGGTGGCGGCCAAAACTCTCGCGCGCCGGGGTGTCCGGCTCGCGGATCACCAGGGTGGTGATCACCCCCACCGCCATCAACGCCGCCATCACCTGGTAAGCGCCCTTCCAGGAATCAAAACTGGCGATGTAGAAAGCGCCGGCGCCGGCCATCAGCATGGCGCTGCGGTAGCCGAGAATATAGGTGGCGGCCATGGCGCCCTGGAAGCGGTCTTCGGCGGAATCGATGCGGTAGGCGTCCACGCAGATGTCCTGGGTGGCGGAAAAAAACGCCACCAGCAACGCCAGTTGCGCGAAGCGGGCCAGGTGGCCGACCGGCTCCACCAGCGCCATCGACGCCAGCGACACCGCGATGCCGAGCTGGGCCAGCAGCAACCAGCCGCGCCGCTGACCCAGCCAGCGGGTCAGAAACGGCAGTTTGAGCCGGTCGACCACCGGCGCCCAGAACACCTTGATCGAGAACATGATGCCCACCCAACTGAAGTAACCGATGGTGGCGCGGCTCACGTCTTCCACGGTCAGCCAGGCCGACAGCGTGGAAAACACCAACAGGTAGGGCAAACCGGAGGAGAAGCCCAGAAACAGCATCACCAGCACCCGGGGGTGGCGGTACAGTTGCCAGGCGGAGCGAAGGGTGTCGCGCATGGTCAGCGGCAGGGTCCAGACATCAGGAAGTCGTCATACTCAGGGTTTACGACGCGGATAACAATGACCCGCGCGGGGCCGGCGGTTAGCATAGCGCCATGTCGACCTCCTCTTTTCAGCCATCCCCGGCACCCTGGTTTCTGCTCGGCGCCGGCAACATGGGCACGCTGGCCGCCTGGTATCTGCGCAACGCCGATCAGGCGGTCACGGTGCTGCGCCGCCAGGGCCCGGCGCGGCTGGACAAAACCCTGTGCTTCGCCGATGGCCGCCCGGCCCAGGCCCTGACGCTGCCGGTGATCGCGCCGGCGGCGTTGCGCGCGCCGATCCGGCGCCTGATCGTGGCCTGCAAAACGCCCTACACCGACGACGCCCTGGCCGGCCTGCCGCTGGCCGGGGACCTCACCGTGCTGCGCCTGCAGAACGGCCTGGGCAGCCTGGAGGGGCGCCTGCCCGGCGCCGCCACCCTGATCGAGGTGGTCACCACCACGGCGGTGAAGGGGCAGCACCCGGAGCATGAGATCGTCGCCGAGAACCACAGCTGGATGGGCGGCCCGGCCACGCCGCCGGCGTGGTTCGAGACGCTGGCCCGGCATTGGCCCGGGCTCGCCTGGAGCGATGCGATCCGTGAGCGCCAATGGCACAAGCTGATCGCCAACGCGGTGATCAACCCGCTGACCGCCCTGCACGACGTGGCCAACGGCCGCCTGCTGGAGGACCCGGCGTTGCACGCCGAGGCCGCCGCCCTGGCCGCCGAAGCGGACACGCTACTGCGCCGTCTTGACCCGCACTGGCCGGGCGATTCCTTACCCCAAGTGATGGCGGTGGTGCGCGCCACCGCCGGCAATACCTCATCGATGCGCGCCGACGCGCAACGCGGCGCGGTCACCGAGATCGACGCGATCAACGGCTGGCTGCTGCGTCAGGCGGCCACACTGGGGCTGGCCCTGCCCAACCACGAGCGGATCGTGGCGGCGGTGCGCGAGCGCCATCCGATTGGAAAACAGTGACAAAGATTGCCACACCGGGCCGGCGTCGGTTCCCCCGTTGCCAGCGCCGGGGTACTCTCGGCGAACCACCTTCAAGGGGGCGCCTTGCCCCGCCTGGCTTCAGGGAGAAACCCGATGAGTGCCTCCAAGGAAGAAAAGACCCGCATCAATCGTGTCATTACCCGCAGCGGCGACCAGGGCGAGACCGGCCTCGCCGACGGCTCGCGGGTGGCCAAATTCCACCCGCGCATCGAAGCGCTGGGCGATCTGGACGAACTCAATGGCGTGCTCGGCGTGCTGCGGGCCCGGGCTCTGGACGCCGATCTGGATGCCCTGCTGGAGCGGTTACAGCATTTGCTGTTCGACCTGGGCGGCGAGTTGGCGGTGCCGGGCAGTGAAGCGCTGACCGAAACCGATCTGGTGGAGGTGGAATCGCAAGCCGACACCTTGAACGCGGAGCTTGAGCCCCTGGAGGAATTCGTGCTGCCCGGCGGTCACCCGGACGCCGCCTGGTGCCATCATTGCCGCACCGTGGCGCGCCGCGCCGAGCGCCGTCTGGTGCAACTGAGCCAGCACGACGATCAGGCCGTCAACCCGGTCAGCCGAGCGGTGCTCAACCGGGTCAGTGACCTGCTGTTCGTGATGGCGCGGGTGATCAACCTGCGCACCGAGACCGACGAGCCCCAATGGGTGCGCCGCCAGGATCGCTGAGCCGGCATGGTTTTGAAGACAGTATGGCTTTGAAGACGGTGCGATTTTGAAAGAATGTGCAAGACTATGGGGTCGCTGAGGCACGCCGCTTACACTGGGGAACTTCGCGCCGCCATCGCGGCCCGCTTCCCCGCCGGTTGATTCCATGGGCATACGCAATAAATTTTTTCTCACCTTCCTGGCCACGTTTCTGGTGTTGATTCTGGCCGCCAGCGGGTTTTATTTTTTTTCGTTCCAGCAAAGCCTCAGCCAGTATCTGGACGAACGCCAGCAGGCCCAGGTGGAACGCTTGGCCGAACACCTGGCGGTGGCGTACGCGCAGAACGGCAGCTGGGACTTTCTGATTCAGGACCCGCGTCTTTTGCACCGGCTCTATTGGCTGGCCGGGGAACGCGACCGCGACCAGGAACGTGACGACGATCGCGGTGACCGGGACCGCAAACGCGACGACATCCATTCCCAGCCGCTGACTCTGCTGGCGCCGGATAAGCGCCCGCTGCTGGGCCCGCCACAGCCGCGCAGCCTGAGCCGCAAGGTCGCGATTCAGGTCAATAACCGCCTGGTGGGCTGGCTCGCTTACCCGGACCAGGACGCCCTGCGCGACAAACTGGACCGGCGCTTCCAGGCCCGCCAGTTGCGCTTCGCCGGCTGGATGGCGCTGGTCGGGCTGGGGCTGTCCTTGTTGGTGTCCTGGTTGCTGGCCCGCCACCTGGTGGCGCCGATCACCGCGCTCACCGGCCACACCCGGCGGCTCAGCGAAGGCGATTACCAGGGCCGGCTGGGCAGCCAGCGGCGCGACGAGCTGGGCGAACTGATCCGCCACGTGGACACCCTGGGCCAACGCCTGGAGCAGGGCCGGCGCGCCCGGCAGCGCTGGTTCTCGGACATTGCCCATGAGCTGCGCACGCCGTTGGCGGTGCTGCAGGGCGAGCTGGAGGCGATCGTCGATGGCGTGCGCCCGCTCAGCGCCGACACCATCGCCGCGTTGGAATCCGAAGTGCGCCAGCTCACCCATCTGGTCAACGATCTGCACGATCTGGCCCTGGCCGACGCCGGCAATCTGCGTTATCACTTCACCGGCGTGGATCTGGACGAACTGTGCGAAGACGCCCTGGATGCGGTGCGCCCGGCGCTGGCGCGCCTGGGCATCGAGCTGCGCACCGAACTGGCCAGCGCGCGCATTCAAGGCGATCCGGTGCGCCTGCGGCAGTTGCTCGACAACCTGCTGCAAAACAGCCTCAAGTACACCGACCCGAACGGGCAGTTGCACCTGAGCCTGGCCCGCCACGGCGAGCGCTGGCGCCTGACCCTGAACGACAGCGCCCCCGGCGTGCCCGACGACGCCCTGCCAAAGTTGTTCGATCACCTGTTCCGGGTAGAAAGCTCGCGCAACCGGCAGACCGGCGGCGCCGGGCTCGGCCTGGCGATCTGCCAGCGCATCGTCGAAGCCCACGGCGGCACCATGACCGCCGACCACAGCCCCCTGGGCGGATTACAAATCACGATTCTTTTTTAACCCAGTTTTCAGTGTTCAGTGTTCAGAAAAACCAACCACTGAAAACTGAAAACTGAAAACTGGACCCCCCTATGTCCCGCATTCTGATCGTTGAAGATGAACCCCGCCTCGCCCAGTTGCTGGCCGATTACCTGCGCCACAGCCATTTCGACGCGGACATCACCGCCAGTGCCCCCCAGGCGGAACAATGGGTGCGCGAACGGGACTACCGGGCGGTGCTGCTGGACCTGATGCTGCCCGACGGCGACGGCATGGAACTGTGCAAGGCGATCCGGCGTTTTTCCGAAGTACCGGTGTTGATGATCACCGCCCGGGTCGAAGAGGTGGACCGCCTGCTCGGCTTGGAGATCGGCGCCGACGATTACATCTGCAAACCGTTCAGCCCCCGCGAAGTGGTGGCGCGCGTCAAGGCGGTGCTGCGCCGCAGCCGCATGGCGACGGCCGGCGAGCAAGTCGACACCGGCCTGCACCTGGACCGGCACCGCTTCGAGGTGGTCCACGGCGGCCACCGGGTGGCGCTCACCGCGATTGAGTTCGAGCTGCTCGCCACCCTGGCCCGCCAACCCGGGCGCATCTGGACCCGCGACCAGCTGATGGACGTGATCTACCCGGACCACCGGGTGGTCTCGGACCGCACCATCGACAGCCATATCCGCAAACTGCGCCGAAAACTCAGCGCCGACCTGCCCGGCGATCACGACTGGATCGGCAGCGTCTATGGGGTCGGCTACCGCCTGCAAACCCCAGACGAAACGACCTAGCTTCAAGCTGAAAGCTACAAGCCACAAGCGAGCCATGCCGGCCCGGTATGGCCGTGCCGCCCGGCACTACCTGCTTGCAGCTTGCGGCTTGAAGCTTGCAGCCGTCTTCCATGATTCCTGCATATTGGCTGCACATTTGCAGCCGACACTGGTGACAACGCCGGGATCGACCCGGCTTTGATTATCCGCCTCAAGGAGCAACACCATGAAAAAAGTCACCACTCTCGCCCTCGCCCTGTTCACCAGCGCCGCCCTGGCGGGCACCGCCATGGCCGGCCCGAAACACGGCCCCGGCCCCGGCTCGGAGCGCATGGTCAAACACATGACCGAAGAACTGAACCTGACCGAGCAGCAACAGGGCCAGGTAAAGGCGATCTTTGACGAACAGGGCAAGAAAATGCGCGTCCTGCATGACGAAACCAAGGGCAAGATTGATCAAGTGCTGACGCCGGAACAAAAAGCCAAAGCCAAGGAGCTGCGCGAGGAGCGCATGAAAAAATGGAAGGAAAAGAAAGCCGAGCGCGATCAGAACCGCGATCACGATTGATGCTGTCCACAACCCCCCCCCTCCCTGTCCCTCTCCCTCAAGGGGAGAGGGAACCTGGCTGAAGGGCTTGGGCAGAGCGTTCCGCTTCAATGAGCAGCTCTAAGCCGGGCCATAAAGCCCCTCTCCCCTCGCGGGAGAGGGGTTGGGGAGAGGGAACCTGGCTGAAGGGCTTGGGCAAAGCGTTCCGCTTCAATGAGCAGCTCTAAGCCCGGCCATAAAGCCCCTCTCCCCTCGCGGGAGAGGGGTTGGGGAGAGGGGGCCAGGGAAAGCTTGAGGCGAAGCGTTTCGCTTCAATAAGCAGCGTTAAGTTCGCCTCTCGAACCGCTACAACAACGCCCTCCTCATGTCCGCGAGCAGCGTGCTCAGGTAGGTGGTGAAGCGCGCCGCGTCGGCGCCGTCGATAACGCGGTGATCGTAGGACAACGACAGCGGCAGCGTCAGGCGCGGCTGAAATGCCTTGCCGTCCCAAACCGGTTTGGTGTCGCTGCGGCTGACGCCGAGAATCGCCACTTCCGGCCAGTTGACGATGGGCGTGAACGCGGTGCCGCCGATCCCGCCCAGCGATGAAATGCTGAAGCAGGCGCCCTTCATGTCCGCCGGTGAAAGCTTGCGGTCGCGGGCCTTGCCGGCCAGTTCACCCATCTCGCTGGCGATCTCCTTGAGGCCCTTCTTATCGGCGTCACGGATCACCGGCACCACCAGGCCGTTGGGCGTGTCCACGGCGATGCCGATGTGCACGAAGTCCTTCTGAATCAACGCCTCGCCACCCAGCTCCAGGGAGCTGTTGAAGCGCGGAAACTCGCGCAGCGCGGTGGCACAGGCCTTGACCAGAAACGCCAGCATGGTGAGCTTGACGCCCTCTTTCTCGAGCGCCTTGTTCTGGCTTTTACGGAAGGCTTCCAGCTCGGTGATGTCCGCCTCGTCGAACTGGGTCACGTGGGGCACGGTGATCCAGCTGCGGTGCAGGTTCTTCGCCGCCACCTTGCGCAGTTTGTTCAGCGCCACCCGCTCCACCGGCCCGAATTCGCTGAAATCAATCTCCGGCAGATCGGCGCTGACACCGCCGCCACTGGCGCGGCGCTCCAGCAGATTCTTGATGTGCGCGTGAACGTCTTCCTTGACGATCCGGTCCTTGGGCCCGCTGCCGGACACCTCGGCCAGATCCACGCCCGCTTCCCGGGCCAGTTTGCGCACCGCCGGGCCAGCGTGCACGGTTTTCGACGGCTGGCCTTCGCGCCGCGCCGGGGCGGGCCGCGGGTCGCTCTTGCTCGCGCTTTTGCTCGCGCTTTTGCCGCTGCTTTGCTCCGCCGTCGGTTGCTTGCCTTTCGCCGCCTTGTCGTCGCCGGCGGGCTTGCGCGCCGCTTCGGCTTCCTGCCGCCCGTTGGCTTTCTCGTCGTCGCCGGGGGCGTCGCCGCCTTCGGTGGCCAGGGTCATCATCTCGCTGCCGCCGGTGACTTTATCGCCCACTTTCACGTGCAGCTTTTTCACCGTGCCGGCGGCCGGCGACGGCACTTCCAGAGACGCCTTGTCGGATTCCAACACCAGGATGGTCTGCTCGGCCTCGACACTGTCGCCTTCGGCCACGCTGATCTCGATGATCTCGGCTTCGTCGATGTCGCCCAGGTCGGGCACCTTGACCGCTTGCTCACCGCCGCCGGCCGAGCCACCGCCCTTGGGCGTGCTGGCGTCGTCGCCCGCCTTATCGCTTTGTTCGTTCTCTTTCTGGCTGTCTTTCTGGCTGTCTTTCTGGCGCTCTTGTTCGTCCTCTTGTTCGCCTTTCTCGTCGCTCCGCCCGGCTTCTTGATCTTCGCTGTCACCGGATGCGCCGGCTTTCTGATCGTCGTCGGCGTCCTGGTCACCGCTGTCGTTCCCGCTTTCGGCATCCAGCTCCAACAGCGGGTCGCCCTGCTTGACCCGGTCGCCGGCCTTCACCAGCAGTTCCAGCACGGTACCGCCCTTGGGGGCCGGCACTTCCAGAGAGGCCTTGTCGGACTCCAGCACCACGATGGTGTCTTCGGCGGCAATGTTGTCGCCTTTTTTTACCGATACCTCGATAACGTCAACAGGATCGCTGCTGCCCACATCGGGTACGCGGATGGTTTCCTTGCTCACGCTCTACTCCTCATCAGTGTGTTGAAAAGACCGGATGCCGATCTTCTCAAGCCACCCTCGCGGCGCGTGGCCGTGCGGGTGGGCACAGGAAATCAAGCCTGGGTGGTGCTTGATTTCGCCCCGCGTGGCGGGGCCGCGGACCGCCTGGCCCGCCATGAGAATCAGTGGTTCACCGGATTGGGTTTCTCCGGATCGATGCCATATTTCTTGATCGCCTGCTTGATGTTGGCGTCGGTGGCGTCGCCCTGCTCCTTGAGGGCGTTGAGCGCCGCCAGCACCACGAAGTAACGGTCCACTTCGAAGAACTGACGCAGCTTGGCGCGTGAATCGCTGCGGCCAAAACCATCGGTGCCCAGCACCCGATACGGCGCCTTCACCCAGGGACGAATCTGATCGGCGTACGCCTTGATGTAATCGGTGGCGGCCACCACCGGGCCCTGGCGTTTATCCAGGCATTGTTCCACCCAGGTGGGCGCGACTTTTTTGTCCGGCTTGAGCATGCGTTCGCGGTCGGCGCTGAGCCCTTCGCGGCGCAGTTCATTGAAGCTGGTGACGCTCCACACGTCCGCGATCACACCGAAGTCGTCACGCAGCAGTTCCGCGGCGGCTTCCACCTCGCGCAAGATGGTGCCGGACCCGAGCAGCTGCACTTTCTTTGCCTGCTTGGCCTGTTTCGCCTGCTTGCCCTGCTTGGCTTTGCCTTCGCGCAGCAGATACATGCCTTTGCGGATGCCCTCTTCCGCGCCTTTCGGCATCGCCCCGTGCACGTAGTTCTCGTTCATCAGGGTGAGGTAATAGAACACGTTCTCGTTGTCCTGATACATGCGCCGCAGGCCGTCCTGCAGAATCACCGCCAGCTCATAACCGTAGGTGGGATCGTAGCTGACACAGTTGGGCACCGTGCTGGCCAGTACCAGGCTGTGGCCATCCTGGTGCTGCAGGCCCTCGCCATTGAGCGTGGTGCGTCCGGCGGTGCCGCCGAGCAAAAAGCCACGCGCCTGGCTGTCGCCGGCCGCCCACCAGAAATCCCCGGTGCGCTGAAAGCCGAACATGGAGTAATAGATAAAGAATGGAATCAAAGTGAAATCGTGCACGCTGTAGCTGGTGGCGGCGGCGATCCAGCCGCACATGGCACCGGCCTCGTTGATGCCCTCTTCGAGGATCTGACCTTTCTTGTCCTCGCGGTAGAACATCATCTGCTCGGAATCCTCGGGCTTGTATTGCTGGCCCTTGGACGAATAGATACCGAGCTGCCGGAACATGCCTTCCATGCCGAAGGTACGGGCCTCATCGGGCACGATCGGCACTACCCGCTTGCCGATGTTCTTGTCCTTGATCAGGGTGCTGAGCATGCGCACGAACGCCATCGTGGTGGACAGTTCGCGATCACCGCTGCCTTCGAGAAAGCTCTTGAACACATCCAGCTCGGGAATCGTGAGCTGCTGGCTGGCCTCGCGGCGGCGCACCGGCATATAGCCACCCAGCTTCTCGCGCTGCTCGTTCATGTAGCGCATTTCCGCTGAGTCGTCACCGGGGTGGTAGTAGGGCAGATCCTTGAGTTTGTCGTCGGCGATGGGAATGTCGAAGCGGTCGCGGAATTCCTTGAGGCTGTCCAGATCCATCTTTTTCATCTGGTGGGCCTTGTTGACCGCCTCGCCGGCACCGGTGGCGTAACCCTTGACGGTCTTGGCCAGGATCACCGTGGGCTGGCCGCTGTGGTTGGCCGCCGCGTGATAGGCCGCGTACACCTTGAACGGATCGTGGCCGCCCCGGTTGAGACGGTAAATGTCCTCATCGCTCATGTGCTCGACCATCTTCTTCAGCTCCGGGTATTTGCCGAAGAAGTGCTCGCGGGTGTATTCGCCGCCGTAGCGTTTGTAGGCCTGGTATTCGCCGTCCACGCATTCGTCCATGCGCCGGCGCAGCAGGCCGTCGGTGTCTTTTTCCAGCAGCGGGTCCCAGAGCCGGCCCCACACCACCTTGATCACATTCCAGCCGGCGCCGCGGAACAGGCTCTCCAGCTCCTGGATGATCTTGCCGTTGCCGCGCACCGGGCCATCCAGCCGCTGCAGGTTGCAGTTGACCACGAACACCAGGTTATCGAGCTGTTCGCGACCGGCCAGCGACAGCGCGCCAAGGGATTCCGGCTCGTCCATCTCGCCATCGCCGAGAAACGCCCATACCTTGCGCTTGCGATCCGGAATCAGCTCCCGGTTCTGCAGGTACTTCATGATGTGCGCCTGGTAGATCGCCTGCATCGGCCCCAGCCCCATGGACACGGTGGGGAATTGCCAGAAGTCCGGCATCAGCCAGGGGTGCGGGTAGGACGACAGCCCTTCGCCGTCCACTTCGCGGCGGAAGTTGTCCATCTGCTGTTCGGTGATACGCCCTTCCAGATAGGCGCGGGCGTAAATGCCCGGCGCGGAATGGCCCTGGAAATAGACCAGATCACCGGGGTTGTCTTCATGGGGGGCGTGGAAAAAATGGCTGAAACCAATGTCGTAGAGCGTCGCCGAGGAGGCGAAGCTGGCGATGTGGCCGCCCAGTTCATCGTCGTCGAGGTTCGCCTTCGCCACCATCGCCAGCGCATTCCAGCGGATCAGCGAGCGAATACGGCGCTCCATGTAGATGTCACCGGGGATCGGCGCTTCATTCTTGGGGGAAATGGTGTTCAGGTACGGGGTGTCGAGACGGGTTCTTAACGCGCCCTGCTCCTGGGCTTCATTGGTCAGGGTCTTGAGCAGCCAGGCGGCGCGCTCCGGCCCTTCCCGCTCGAGCACCGATTCCAGGGCCTCGAGCCATTCCCGCGTTTCGGCGGGGTCCACATCGTCAAAAAAATTTCTTTTCTGCATGGGCTTGCGTCCTTTACTCGCATTTGCCTGTACCGGCGCGGGATCGCCGCGCTGGCATGGGAACGAACGGCACTGGGTATATAGGCCGTTGAGGCAATACTAACAGGTAGCGTGACCGGGCAGCCACGGCAACCCTTCATGGCGTTGGACGACGGATGTCGGACGCCCCTCACCTCACCTCACCTCACCAGGCGAGCAGGGTCCACAGAGCAATGAAGATCAACCACACCGCCAGCGCCCGCAATAGCAAGCCGTGCATCGCCTCAAGGCAATCCAGACCGGCCTGAAACACGGAGCCGGCTTCCTTGACCTCTTCACGCAGCGTCGCGCCGGCGGCCACGCCCAGCAGCTCGCGGCTGTCGTCCAGCCGCCACAGGCGCCCGGCCACCGCGTGCAGCACGGCGGCGAAATGGCCGACCAGCGCGAACGCGACAATCGTCAGCCGGCAGGGAATCCAGCTTAACGCCGCGTCCAGACTGCGCGACCAGTCGCTGTGCCGCGGGTGACGCACCAGCCAGGCGCGGTTGAGCACCAGCAGCAGCGCCGCGCCGGGCCCCAGCACGCACAACCAGAACAGGGCGGAAAACAGGTTGAACACACGCATCAGCAGCCGCGCACCGAGGGCATGGAACCAGTCCTGGTCGGGCTCACCCGCGGGTTGTTGAAAATCCTCCTCGGCGCGCTTCATCAGCGCCTCGGGGTCGTTCAGCCGCCCCCGCACCAGCAACTCATCGGTCTGCCGGAACTCACTTTCCACGCCCACCAGCCACAACAACAGCAGGCTGCCCAGCAGCAAGGTGGCCAAGGCGCCCCAGAATCCGTCGAACCAGGCGAACAACAGCGCCGCCACGATCGACGGCAGGGCCACCGCCAGCCACCAGCCCAGGGTTCCCTCGCGCCCCGGCGCCAGGGCCGCCAGCCAGCGCTGATGACGATCAGGCCGCGCCAGCCAGGCCGGCCAGCCTCCGTCCAGGCGGCGCAGTGCCAGCACCAGAAGAATGACAAGCAGTTTCATTGCAGTACCTCGAATCCGATCCTGTGTCGATCATGGTCCGTGCGCGGGCGCGAGGCAACGCCGCCCTGCTTGCCCTCATTGGCCGGGATCAAGGCGGCTCCAGTCAAATGCCGGGCCGGGGTCGGTCTTGCGCCCAGGCGCGATCTGCTGGTGGCCGGTCACGGTGTGCCGCGACAGCTTCGGGTAGGCCGCTATCAGCGTTTCCAGCAGCAGGTTCAGCGCGCGGTATTGCCGCGCGTCGTAGGCGAGCGTGTCGGTGCCCTCCAGCTCGATGCCAATGGAGAAGTCGTTGCAGTTGTCGCGACCGTTCCAGTGGGACACGCCGGCGTGCCAGGCGCGCCGGTGACACGGCACGAACTGCACCAACTCACCGTCACGGCGAATCAGAAAATGGCTGGAGACACGCACCTCGCGCAGTTGCTCGAAATAGGGATGGGCCTGGCAGTCCAGGCGGTTCTGGAAAAACGCCTCGATCTCCGGGCCACCGAACCGCCCCGGCGGCAGGCTGATGTTGTGCACCACCAGCAAGGCAATGTCGTGCGGGTCCGGACGCTCGTTATGGTTCGGCGAAGGCACCCGGCGGGCCTGATCGATCCAATGGTCGGTGAGAGTCAGCATGGGGGTAGTTTCGGGCTGCAAGCTGCAAGCTGCAAGCTGCAAGCTGCAAGCTGCAAGCTGC
>TARA_R110001606_G_scaffold74136_7_pt1 | contig 32747 bp, 65 predicted proteins | sample TARA_R110001606 | Tara Oceans TARA_R110001606 (sample SAMEA4398315) | marine metagenome | biome: Polar Biome; feature: [SRF] surface water layer (ENVO:00010504); material: water (ENVO:00002006), including particulate matter (ENVO:01000060) such as... | depth 5 m
TATTATAACAAGTCCGATGGATACGGTTACGGGACTGGAGATGGCGACCACATTTGGAGAGTTGGGTGGACTCGCAGTCACTCACAGGTATTGCGATGTTGTAGAACAATCCAAGATGACGCCAGCACAATCAGCAGCAGCAGTGGGTGTCACCGGGGACTTCATGGAAAGAATCGATTTTCTCAACAAAGACGCAGGCATCATTACTTTTTGTCTTGATGTCGCACATGGTCACCACGTTTTGGTCGAGAGGGCATTAAAGTCGATTAGGGACAAGTATGGGTCAGGACTGAACATCATTGCGGGTAATGTTGCAACACCAAAAGCATACCTGGCACTCTCTGAATGGGGTGCCGACGCAGTCAGGATTGGGATAGGGGGAGGATCTATTTGTTCCACCAGGGTGCAGACAGGTCACGGAGTTCCAACTTTTGAGTCGGTTTTGACCTGCAGCTACGAAGATGGTGCAACGATCATTGCAGATGGCGGAATCAAGACCGCCGGCGATGTCGTCAAGGCATTATCCGCTGGAGCAGACTTCGTCATGCTTGGATCGATGCTGGCAGGCACTGTCCAGAGTCCTGGACAGTTGTTCCAAGGCAATGACGGTAACAAGTACAAGGTATACAGAGGGATGGCATCAGTCGAGGCACAAACCGACTGGCGCGGTGAAGCAAGATCACTTGAAGGCATATCTACAACAATACCCCACAAAGGGTGTGTTAAGGATGTGGTAGGGAATCTGCTTCAAAACGTTAGGTCTGGACTGTCATACTCGGGTGCAAGAAACATAACCCAGTTGCAGGCGAAGGCGGAGTTCATTGTTCAATCCACCGCGTCTCAAATAGAGAGCAGTACACATATTATGAGAACAAAATGAATTATTATCGCTACGGAAAGGAAGAGAAAAAGATAATTTTTGCTGACACTGATGGGCGTCACGCGGAGTTGAGATTGAAGTTACGTCGAGACGGGATCAGTCAGGTTGATTTCTTCAAGTCGATGATTACGGGTTACATAACTAACGACCCAAACATATTAATGTATATTACTAAGGTAAAACAGGAGAAAGGTAAAATTGGAAAAAGGAAAATTGCTAAACAAAATGATGACATCAAACAAGGAAATCAGACCCTTCAAGATCTTGGGATCACCGAAAGGGATATTGACTTTGTCTTTGATTTGATTGAAAGCGGAGACGATGACGTATAATGAGCACACTACCAGAATGCGCAGAGATGTGCGAAGACAAAGATGTTTCTTGCCCAAACAAAGAGTGTAGAATGTGGATAGACCACGAGCAAGAAAATAATTGTTGTCTTATTTCTATCAAAGAGAAACAGATCAAAAGCGCTGGAAAATCTCTAACTCTACATGAGACAGGTGAGCGTTTGGGTATCAATTATCTTAAGGTAAGACAGATAGAGATGGCAGCATTGAGAAAACTATCAAATAAAATAAAAGTTCAAGATCTTTTTACAGAGATTAAAGACTAATTTAATATAACTTTTAGGAAAAAATAATCCTATTTATTACTGTTAACACAAAACCCATTTTGTTAAAAGGAGAATGACATGTCAGATAACAAAAAGAAAGCACTCTTAAATGAGGCAACTACGAAGCGTTTTTGGACTCTTGCAGGACTTAAACCAATCCATGAGAAAGCATACCTCTTTCAAGAGGAAGAAGAACTCGATGAAATGCGAGCCGCCAAGGAAGACGACGAAGACAAGGTCGAAGAAGGCGAGATGCGTGCATCAAAAGAAGACGACAAGGATGAGGTAGATGAAATGAAGGCACCTCAAGGCAGCGGAATCAGAGGTGTTTACTCTGACAAGTCCGATGACGATGACCACGAACCGACGACGAAGAAAGTTGGTACGAAAGGATCAACAGTTACAACTGCCAAAGCGCGTAAGATGAACGAGGAAGACCTCGAAGAGATGGGACTACCAGCAGCAGAAGACGAACCAGAGATGGAGATGGATGCTGAACCAGAGTTGGACGCACCTGCCGAAGAAGGTCCAGAGGACGGACAAGACGTAGAGGTTGACGTACCAGAGGGCGACGTTGCGTCTCTTAGAACTGCTCGCGATATTCTTGACCAGATTCTTTCTGCTGTCGATGGCGGCGCAGAGGATGAACCCGAGTTAGAGATGGATGATGAACCAGAGATGGAAGAAGATCCAGCGCTACCTGGCGAGGAAGAGGATCTTAACGAGGTCGGTCAAGAAGAACTCGAAGAGATCGCTGAAAGAATTGCTGCTCGTGTTGCAAGACGCATCACTGAGTCTCTTAAGATTAAAAAATAAACAAGTTTTTACTTGACCCCATAGAAAGGTTTTGTTAATCTATTAATATGGACACACAACTAATATACGCGATCTTCTGGTTTTCAATAGGCGTATTCCTACACCATTGTATCTTCCTGTTTCAGTTCTCAAAGAAACAGGAAGATATGTATTCCCATTTCATTACAAATATGATATCATTGTCTTCGGTGTTCTTGGGACACCTTCAGAGTTCCGTGGACAAGAGGCGATCTATGTTGAAGGAGGTTGGCATGTCTGATGAACAGATAGACAAAGAATGCAAGACGGACGATCAGTTCGTTAAGCAGTGGGCGTTATTGTATACAACAACTGTTTTAAGTTGTATACCAAAGAGTGTCGCAAAAAGACTTATAAAGAAAGGAAATCAAAATGATTAGCGTCGTTTGCTGGAAAGAAATGAAAAAGGAAGATAGTAGTGTCGCCTGTAGACTACAGGTCCAATACAAGGATCAGAGAAGAGTCAAGACGATACTGAAGGAACTTGCCGAATGGAAAGAAACGGGCAATGGGTACAACCCGAGGAACAAGGAAAGCTTACTTTTTTTTGCAAGGGAATTCCCCGATGACAAGAAATGGAGATCATTTCTTAAAAGTTTCCCATACAGAATTATTGAAAAAACACCAACAGGTAAGGAGAGAGTATACAATGCCAAGAAAATTATCTAAAAAGAAGCGTAAGGTGATGTCCGAAGAAGAAGTCATGGAGCAGATTGCTGATCAGGCAATTAACGATGAGGGCAAGCAACCGATCTATATTATAAACAATATTGCGGACAAGTCAGATAAAGACGACATCAGGGTAATCAACTGTTATGGTGATATCACTGAGCGTATGGCATCAGAAGTACTTCAAGCAATGCTTTATTTTAACCATACAAGACAAGACATCTTGGAGGACGCACAGGGGAACCAACATGAAGTTATTAAACCTTTTAGAATGTATGTCTCCACACACGGAGGTGTTGTATCTGACATGTTTTCTATTCTTGACGTTATGGATATGATCAAACATGACTGTAGCATCGAGACTGTGGGCGTAGGTAAGGTAATGTCAGCAGGTGTGTTGTTGCTTGCTAACGGAACAAAGGGCAAGAGAAAGATTGGTAGAAACTGCAGAGTAATGCTTCACAGTGTTATCAGTGGTCATCACGGTTCATTCCCAAACATTGAGAATGAAATGCAGGAAACGAAAGCACTTCAGGAAATGTACTTTGACTATCTTTGCACCTGTACGAACTTGACCAGAAGGAAGATTAAAAAGTTACTTTTAAACAATGTTGACGTCTATTTATCTGCAGAGGATGCGATCAAATACGGTATCGCAGATGAGTACTTATGAAAGACCTAGACCTTTTAGTTGAGATGTTTGCCAAGGTGGGTAAGACCACTGAACCTATATTGGAATCTAAGAAATCTAATTCTGTAGAGTATGTACCAATTGTGATGGAACCAAATTGGTTGAATGATGCCGCAGATGCAACTGCACCACCGGCACTTAAGAGATTCAGGTCTGCAATCTCGAATATAGGTGGCGGTGATATCAACCAGTTGGGTGATTTCATTAAGAGTCTCAATGCCGTGCTGACAAGTGACATTGATGTGAACAAGCATGTCGAGGTTATAGCAAAGATAGATGTTATCAGAACCTTGCTTAATCTTTTGGGCAGTAAAGAAACCAACATGGGCGGTGGCGCATCTCAGAAAGGGTATCAGTTTGAGATGTTTATTGCAGAGACTTTTGGTGGCACGGTGGAAAAGGGCACGACCACGAATCTTGCCGACGTGACTTTTGAAGGTGGTAGGGTGTCTCTCAAATTCATCAAGCCAGGCACTAGAATTGCAGGGTCTTTTGAAAATTTGAAAAAAGAAGTGAATGATAACGGACAAATAAAGTATATCGTTGGCGAAAAGTATCCCGCCAAAACGCAAATCAAATTTTACCAATTTGTTTTTGACGCTAATAGCGTTGCTGCGTTGAAAAACACCTTGACCAAGAACATTAAGAATAGATACGTACAGGGCGCTAAAAAGAACAAGGACGGAGAGTTTGAAGGCGGATCATTTAGTCTGTCAACGAAAGAGGTTAAGGAAATCGCGGCCAATAAAGAAGTCATCGACCTTGCAACTTTAGATATGAGTAAGGCAGAAGATCAAACCAAGAAGTTGTTCGAAGCGCTAAACATCAAGTTTAAGGATCTCTTCGTGAAACTACAGGAACTCAATGCCGCAGCAGACAGGTTTAAAACCGATGCAACTACGCAAACCACAGGGCGCTATTCAGGCGCAGCCAAGGCAAAGTCCTTGACCACTAGAAAGGCAGGTCAGGTAAGAAAAGCATCACAAGATGCATAAAAACACTTGACATCTAGCATATACTTGTTTATAGTATAAACATCACATAAAGCGAGGACAAATGAAACACTACTCAGATGGCAAGGACTTACATCAATTGATGCTTGATGGAGTTAACAAACTTGCAGACAATGTAGCATCAACCTATGGACCGAAGGGTCGCAACGTAATACTAAAGAGGAAAGATGGAAGACCAATCATTACAAAGGATGGAGTCACTGTTGCGAGGTTTGTATCTCTCGAAGATCCGTTCCAAAATGCAGCAATTGAAATCGTGAAGCAAGCATCTGAGAAGACAAACTCAGACGCCGGCGATGGTACAACCACGTCAACCATTCTTGCTAGAGCAGTGTTTTCTAGATCAATGGAACTGATAGAAAGAGGTTTGAGTCCAGTAGAAGTTAAGCGAGGTTTAGATAAAGTTTGTGATTTAGTTTGTGAAAAGATCGAAGAGAAGTCTAAACCGATCTCAAGCGTAGAAGATGTCGCTTTCGTCGCAAAGATCTCAGCAAACAACGACCAGGTCATTGGCGACTTGATCTCTACAGCGGTGGACAGAGTGGGTAAGGGAGGTTCGGTAACCATTGAGGATGGTAGATCTACTGAGACAACTCTCGACTTGGTGGAGGGGTTCAGATTCCAGTCAGGATTTCTATCTAACTACTTTGTGACGGACGAGAGAAGAAATGTTTGTAGATATGACAACGCTCTTCTCTTCTTGTGCGACGCACAGGTTGATCAGGTTCAGACTATCTTGCCAGTACTAGAGATTGCTGCAAGAGAACAAAAACCAGTAGTTTTGATCTGTGACGATGTTGAGGGTCAAGCACTCTCTGCATTGGTGATGAACACTGCCCGTGGATCTATGAAGGTCGCAGCAGTCAAGTCACCGAAGTACGGTGAAGAACGTCGGGCAGTGATGCAAGACCTCGCCATCGCCACCGGCGCCAAATACTTTAGGACAATGATGGGCGACCAGGTTAAGGAAGTCACTATCAATGATCTCGGTACATGTCACAACATTGAGATCTCAAAGTATGGCACCATCATTGTCGGTGGGGGAGGGGACGTATCTGAACTCGCCGCACGAATCGAGGATCTTAAGCAACAAGTTAAGGATGCTGAATCCTTGGTGGATGCAGAGCAGATTCAAGAGCGAGCGACCAGACTTGCTAGTGGGGTTGCTATTGTTCGAGTAGGTGCAGCGACAGAGATTGAGATGACCGAGAAGAAGCACCGTATCGAAGATGCCCTAGAAGCGGTGAGATCTGCCCAGCAAGAGGGGATTGTACCAGGTGGGGGTCTTACCCTCTATCGCATCGCTCAGACGATTCTAGAGGACATTAAGGGCATAGAACTAACAGAAGGTCAGCAGTTTGCAGCAGAGATATTCTATGACGTGTTGAGGTCACCTATGTCTGCAATGTGTGACAACGCTGGGGTCGATTTTGACGAAATGGATGCTGTTCTGAAAGGGCAACCCGACAACACTGGGTTCAACTTTCTGACAAGCGAACCTGTAGATATGTATGAGAGTGGCATCATAGATCCAGCAAAGGTTACAAAGAACGCACTTCAGAATGCAGTCTCCGCTGCTGGCACCCTGCTCACAACTAATTTTGCAATTATTGAAGAATCAGATAAGGGTTGACCTACTTATAGTAGAACAGTTACGGAGGGGTTTCCGATGTCCAGTAATAATGATCTATCCAGAGATTTGATTGTCGAGTTGACTAGAAAGTTAGATAAGTTATGTATAACCATGGAGTCCGTTAGAGATAAGCAGGACGAAATGATTGAAAATGTCTCCAAAATTAAGGAAGCGGTGTACAACCCAGATGAGGGATTGTATGCTAGAATAAGAGCCCTTGAGTCGTGGAAGGATACTTCTTCGAAAGTGATATGGACATTGTTCACTGCCGTTATAGGTCTTTCAAGTGCAGTAGTAATAAAATTATTATAAAAGGAAAGAGATGAAAGTTAAAGTTTCGTATACAGTTGATTTTGAAGATATCCCTACAGTGGTCAGGGACATCATACAGAAGACAGAAAAAATACAAGATGAAATGGCAGAGATTTCTGCGAGACTCCATGATGGAGATCTTGGGGTCAATTCCCTTAAGAGTTTAAATAACTTGAAAGAAATGTCTTCAGCATTGACAGAAAGTTATTCTGACTGTCAGTCAATCTTATCGGGGTTTCTTGCTGCGGCATTTACTCCACAGGAAGAAACACAGGGGGTCAGTGATGTTAACTCTCAAGGTGATTAAGAGGGGGCCCCCACCCACGTTTAGACATAACACAGAGACACTCTGTCTGAATCCTAGCAACATTATCTCTATTGCACCAGCAAACGACAACAGGTCCATACTTAAGGAAATTAATGGTGTACCTGCGGACTCTTTCGATCTGTCAGAGGTTGAGTACCAAGCAGGGAGTCGAACAGAGAGGGTTCTTGTTGTTGGTAGTTACGCAGAGATTCTAGAACAATCAAGAAGTTCAAGGAGACTTCTCAATGGGTAGATCAAACACCTACATCGTCTACGGACTAGATAGGTGCCCTTTTTGTAGAGAAGTGGTTGAGTTGTTGGATTCTCTAGGTTACGACTATGAATACTTTGAATTGTCAAATGACCCAGAGTTCCTTGCAGAAGCGAAAAGATTTCACAAGCACAGGACAGTCCCGATTGTTATGAAACTGGGTGGTGAAGATTCAATCGCAAGATTTATTGGTGGTTGCGACGACCTGAAAAGAGAAATAAATGATTAAGTGTGACTTGAGAGAAATAAAAGAACATGAACTCCTGTCAATAGACGATAAGAGAAAATTCGGCAGATATCATGGGTCTATGTTTTGGGATCTCCCAGGGTTTGGAAAGAAGAAATGGGTTATAGCAGCGAGAATAGATTTTCTTGAGAATTTGCCTACTAACGTAACAGATTCGGTTATACTTGACCAGTGCGTACGGTTCCTTAATACTCCACCACCGCGAAAGAAGTTTCAAAGAAGAATCGCTAAGCCAAAGTATGGTTCCCTAGAATTGTACAGTGGCAAGATTATTCGCAAGGAGGAAGATACGTACATTAGCGCCCTGCTGGTCACTGATCAAAGAAACAGTAAACTTTTTTGGGGTCGAGGCATTGTCACAGCAAGATAAAATGACGTATAAGTTCAATGCAGAGACTTTCAGAGAATGGCAACATCTTGCAAGCACTCACAATCTCATTTCCAGAGAGACGAGCAAGTTCGACGGACTTCTCCTGTCAGAGTTTACTTCGGTAGAACTGCAGAAAACTTACGTCAACTCATATTTGTTCTCTGAATATTTAAATGGACTTGAACCTTTTCTAGGAGAGACGGAAGAAGGGCACTTAGACCTGACCGAATCTGAAATCTCCAACATCTGGAAGTGTTTGTTAGCATTATCAACTTCGAAAAAGGAACTCTGTAAATCCTCTATAAGTCTGGAGTTACATTGATGAATCTTTACATCGGGATAGCATTAGTTTTCCTCGGGCAGGCAATAGGGTGGTTTCAGTTAAACTCCCAGTACATGTCGGAATGGTGGTCAGACAAACCGTGGATAACTGCTTTAATTTTGGGTGCCCCTTGTTCTGTGGCGTTTTGGTACTCGTGGAGATTTATTGTTGACGAAACAGGTTCTGCATGGACAGCGAGATTTATTGGTTCGTCAGCAGGGTTGATCATATTTCCCATATTAACTTGGTTCCTGTTGGGTGAATCCATGTTCACGCCCAAGACAATGGTTTGTTTTGGTCTTGCTATACTTATAATTTTAATTCAACTCTTTTGTTAAAGTAAAATAGAGGAGTATTTGCTACCCTTTTCTCTTCTTCTTTGACTATTTACTTAAAACACACTATTGGGATAATTTATGAAAGAAATACAAGAATACTTTGACTCACTAATATCGGAAAGAGCAGATCGATCAAGGCAATCTGGTGTATATCAGTTCTACCTTATGCTTGGTTATCAGGCAGAGTCGGGCGGAGATACGGGATATCGAGGACTTGAAGACATTGTAGCAGACATCCGCGCCATCCCTAGCGTCACAGTTGTTACCATCATGGTAAGTAATGAAAAGATATCAGAATCAGAATATGTTGCAGGACTTAAGGTTAAGTTCATTCCTAGTCTGCCAGGACAGATTCGTTCACCAGAGGATGCCAAGTCTTCGATCTTGAGGTTGATCAGGCAAACTAAGGGCGTTAGGAAACTATTCAAAGTATCATCAGGATTTGAAAAGACGACAGTATGAACACTGATATCATTGTGCAGTATTTTGAAGAGTTTTTGGCAGATCGGAAGTCGCTCGAACTTGTGTCCTATCAACTTTTTGAAGAACCAGGAACATCTAAAATAGAAATATCTGTTAAGGACGGAGATTCAATATCTACTGTCACAGGTACAGGTGTTGGTATGATTGATGCTGGATTCAACTCTCTTGTAGATCATTACAGTGCAGAGTTCGCATCACTTGATACCGTTACATTGGAAGACGTGTACTTTCAAATAGACCACAAGGCACAGAGGGATGTGTCCTTTAAGTCGCAGATGGAGATAAAACTGGAGTTTAGTAATCATTGCAAAGATAGAACTTGGTTCTCAGGCAGGACTAAATCTCTAGGGTACACTGGAGTGAGCGTGCTCGTCAGTGCAATAGAATTCTATATAAACTGCGAACTGTTGTTTAGGAGAGTAAAATTTCTCTTCGACGACGCGGAAAAGAGAAAGCGCCCCGATGTCGCATCTAAATATAAATACGTACTGTCGAAGGTCGTGGAGGTTACAAACTATCAAACTATCGCATAAGGCGCTAGAAACGCTTTCTCTTATATTGTGGTCCCTCATACTTACGTTTGCTGTATTTTATCTGAAAGATCACATAGAACAGAAAATGCGACCCATACCCCACATCCGGCGATACTAGTTAATATATGAGAAGAGACTTGAAGATAGGAGATCTGGTTAACCATTGTCTCTTTCTTAGGCGAGAGTGGATGGGCGTCTTGATCAGGTTTGAAGAAAAACATCCAGGTCTAGTCGAAAAAGCGTATGTAAAGATGGTGCCAGGAACTAAATATGAAAACTACTTCGAAAACGGATACGGATGGGTATACAAGAAGTGGTTGTGGGTGTGCAAAGATAGGGAGGAAGTCAAATGAATTTAAAATCTTTAAAACCTTTTTTCATAGAGAACTCAAGAGTTCCAATATGGTTGTCGAAGATCGCGCCTATCAATGTGTGGGCAAACTCTTTTGCGATATGGGTTTGGTGCAGAGGAGAGTTGTCAGAGAAAACTAAGAGGCACGAAACGATCCATTTTCAGCAGCAATTGGAGTGCTTGTTCTTGGGACATTGGATTTTATACTCCTTATCGTGGATAGCAGGATATATCAGATATGGAAACGGGAAAGACGCTTACTATAATTGCATGTTCGAAAGAGAAGCATATGACAACGACCAGGACGAAACATACCTGGAGAACAGACCACGCTTTGCTTGGGTGAAATACGTCGGGAGACCAGTACTATGATTATTAAGAAGGGATCAAGGGGAGAGGACGTTAAGGAACTCCAGTCGGCGCTTAACGCACTGGGTTACAACACTGGCACCGCTGATGGCATCTTCGGAACAGCGACTGAGATTCAAGTAGAGCATTTTCAAGAGGCATCGCACCTTCATCCCGACGGCATTGTGGGCAAGGGTACTCTAAAGGAATTGAATGAGGCGCTGGAGGCAGCAGGTGATGGCGCCCTCAAGTTTGAGATAGGTGACCACCCTGATCCGAAAGAACCTTCTGATAAAATGAAGTGGATAAAGGTGGACACAGACCAAGTAAAAGGCAGTCAAGGGTATGCACACTTCAGGTTGAGAGAGGACGCTGCAGAGGCGTATAACGCCCTTAGAGAGGAAGTAACGTCACTAGGTGGTGTCATCACCTCGGCAGGAGCAAAGAGACCACTGTCAGACAGCAAGAAGTCTGCAAGCAGATCTTCCAAGTCTCTTCACTACACGGGACTTGCATTCGATATGGCACTCGACTCCGGCATGAACAATCCGAAGAAGGAGATGTTTGTCATTGAGGAAACGGGAGACAGAGAGTGGAATGTGTGGTGCAGAACTAGCAAAGAAAGTGTTGACACCAGGGAGATTCTCGGGTATACTTACAATAACACTAAAGTAAAAGTAGAGGACAGATTCTTTTCTTTTACGGACCTCGCAAAGAAACACGGGTTTCACCCAATCAAGTCGCGAAGGTCGTTTAAGAGAGGCGGCAGTTACCTTGGTGCGGAATGGTGGCACTTCCAATACGAGAAGGCGCTAGAACCAGGAGTCTCTACCTTTGGTGGAGAATTATTAAAGATGTACACTCTTGCAGAATGCAAGAAGTTTGGTCCATGGGAGACCGTAAAGCACTGCGTTTGGCAGGAAAGTTGGTGGTAAAAGGAGAAAACAATGACTGACATGAAAAATATTATAAATGAGTGGCGAGGATTCGTAAATGAGTCTGGACTAAGTAGAGTTTACAAGCACATACAAGAGCACGACTGTGCTGTGATCACAGCGTTCAGAGATGACACAGACGAATCAGACCAATGCACAGAGAAGGCAGTGGTTGGTGGTGATAACATGGAGAGGAACCGAGATCTCAAAGCGACATTGCTTGGTCTTGGGTATGGTGTTACTAAGGTTGACGGATCTTACATAGAGAAGTTCGGTACGCCATTAGCGAAAGAGGTGAAAGAGAATAGTTTGTTCTGCGTAAACCTCAATGATGATGCAGACTTCGTGAGCACAATCGCTGCCCTGGGTGAAAAATTTTGCCAGGACTCTGTTATCGTGTTTCCAAAGGGTGGCAAAGATGCACACCTGATCGGAACAAACAACGCTGAGTTCCCTGGTTACGGTAAGAAGAGTATGCAAGGAGACTTGGCAATGGGTCAAGAAGGCGAGTTCATGACTAGGGTTAACAATAGACCCTTTATGACAAAGGAAGGCGTAGAACTGGAAACATACGAGAAACTTCCACGCCTCCAGAGAATGGCAGTAAGAGCAATTCAGAAAAAGATTTTGAGTGAATAGTGATTGACTTTCTAAAACCAGTCTGTTATATTCTATAAACAATAAGAAGAAAGGTCGCATTATGAATCTTGGTTATGCTTGCATCAACATGAACTTGTCTGGACTACCTAAGTCCAAACGTGTTACCACCAATCGTTCAATGGTAAAGAAGACATTCAAAGAGAAGGGTATCGCTTATGCCTCAGAACTTGCACTTCAGAACTGTCGTGATCTTTTAACAATACTGGAGTGGAACGAGGAGAACGATATCAAGTTCTTTCGTTTGTCGTCTGATTTGTTCCCTTGGTCTTCAGAGTACAATATTAGAGATCTTCCAGATTTCGAAAACATTGCGCTTGCTCTCGACGAAGCAGGCGAGTTTGCAGGGTACAACGGTCATCGTATCACTACACACCCTGGACCGTTCAATGTCCTTGGATCTCCCAGAGAGGATGTAGTTAACAAGACTATCAAGGAGCTTGAGACTCACTCTGAGGTGTTTGACCTCATGGGGTTAGAGGCGACACCCTATGCTAAGATCAATATCCACGTTGGTGGTACCTATGGCGGCGACTTCGCAGGTACTGCAGAACGATGGTGTCGTAACTTCCTCAAGTTATCGCCAACCACTCAGAACCGTGTGACTCTTGAGAATGATGACAAGACATCGATGTGGTCTACTCGCCATCTTTACGATTATATCCACAAGATAATTCGCATTCCTATTGTGTTCGACTATCACCATCACAGATTCTGCACCGGCGGACAGAGCGAGGGTGAAGCAGTACAACTCGCTGCATCGACCTGGCATGGTATTAAACCAGTTGTACACCTGTCAGAGTCCCGTCGGGCAGAACAGAAAGATGAGAAGATTAGAGTACAAGCACACTCAGATTATATCTATAAACCTGTTGACAACTATGGGGTAGATTATGATATGATGTTGGAGTGCAAAAAGAAAGAACTTGGACTATTGAGGTACCGAGCGATATTAGATATGGAGGCACAAGTAAATGGTTCAGAAGAAAAGGCATATTGCTAAAGCATTCACGTGGCGAGTTGTAGGCACTGTTGATACTTTCATTTTAGCATGGTTTTTGACTGGTAGTATCGAACTCGGCGCGGCATTTAGTGCGATTGAGGTCTTGACAAAAACAGTGTTATATTATCTTCACGAAAGAGTTTGGTACAATTTCAAGTGGGGCGTCGATAAAGATTGAAACCTGGAGATTTGGTGGAATACGTTCACTGGGATGAGGATTTTTTGTTGAAACCGTTGGTGAAAATTGGTATGATACTGATAGGACCAAACGAGGTAGGAAACCTGCGAGTGCTCTTTGGAAGAGAGAAGAAGTGGGTCTGGTCAGGCGATATAAAGGTTGTGAAACATGCTACTCGATAATATAGACTGGCAATCCGTCGTGACAATGGACAACAAAGAGGTATACATCTCCCTAGTGATCGCACTAGGGATACTCCAGGGGTATATTTTCTGGAGAACGAAGCGGTGAAGTACGAATACAATGTCAAGAAGGGTGATATAATATTGACAGATGTCGGATCTGCTGTCTTAATGCGCCAAACGAGAGCAAAGTGGTTTTATTTATTCAGGAACAAGATGATCAGCGTACGGAAATCTGATTTTTGGGAGTACGTTGATCTTGGAAAGATAAGAATATCATATGTAAAAGCGGCGAAGTACAGAACTAAGCAACGGAAGATGAGGACGCTCGACCTTAGAGGGGAGAACGCATCAGAAGAGCAGGTAAAAAGATTTTTGAAGTTTGAAAAGTTTATCAAACCACCGTACAACATCGCATTTAATTACAGCACAGACTTAGACACAGAGTATTTTATAAATATAGTGGAGAGTCTTGATTTAGAATATGAAATAGAAAGACGCCCTTCGGGCCCAGCAATGTTTAGGGTTTTTAGTTATGATTGAAGCAACAATTTATTATTATGACGATGGAGACTGGAACTCCAAAACTTCCAATTTTCCATTTAGAACAGAGACGACTTTAAAAAAACACTTGACATCCATTTATGGAAAGAGTAATATGGATAATGTGTTTTGGGACATCATCGAACCAGAAGAGGAAGAGGGGTTGGAAGAGATTGATCAAGACCCAGAAACAGAAATAGGTTCTTATCTGAAAAGAAAAATGAGAAAGGGTAAAAGATAATGCCATGTACATATTGTGGAAATCCAAAGCACACTCGCAAGCAGTGTGAAGAATTGAGCAATGACTTCCAGACTTACCTGAAAGTAAGCACCTTGGTAAGAGAAGACTATGTAGAAAGTCTAACAGAGAAGGGCATTGTTCCAGGTGCCATTGTAAAGACTTACAACAGAACAGATAACTTTATGAACAAGTCATCGGAGGTTCCTGTAAAAGGCATTGGAAACCTTGACATGTTTAGTTGTTATTCAGGACCAGGCAAGAAAGCATTCGCCAACGATTCTCCCACCAGGGAGCACATCATTCTTGATGATGACGACGAGCGCTTGGTTACTCCAAACCATTGTTATGAGATTATCCAGGCAAGCGATCAAGACTGGGAAACCAAATTCGTTACGACACAAATCCTCACAGAGGACGAGTTCAAGGCAATGTTCAAGGGCAAGAAGCGCCACATTGGATTTGAAACATCGTTGTTTGGGTGTGTTGTAAAGAAATACACCACTCACCAAGAGACAATAGAAGAGATGGCTGCTAGATATAATCGAGAGGCAGAGGAGGAAAGGATCAGAGAAGAGAGACTAGGCACTACCGATGATGGTGCCCCAATTTACGTTGTGACGGCAGTCTCTACAATCGACTGTTATAAGCGACCACATACAACATCAACGTCAAGGACAGCGACAAACATCGAGGATGCAACAGCAATCGCTGCTTACTTGTATCTTGAGGAGTCGGTGGGTTACGATATACTTGAGCGGCATGAAGATCTGCTTGAGGAGTTCAAGTCGGAAATGTCTACGACAGAAGACAAGACCGAAACCTGTTATAGGTTTTTTGCGGAAAACGAACACGTACTTTTCGAGGGCGAGTATGTCCCGAAAACATTTGATCTAGTTATCGACGAACAGCAAACTGCGTCTGTTTCTCGTTTAGAGATTGAAGAAATGATTAAAGACGTTTTGGAGACTTGATGAAATGAAACCACCTGAACTCAAAATATTCACGGGACCAATGTTCGGAGGCAAGACGACCAGGATGCTTGCTGCACTAGAAAGGTACAGGTACCAACACAAGGAGGTCATCCTGTTCAAACCTGACATTGACGATAGGTATTCGGAAGACAAGGTGGTTACGCACAAAGGGCAGGAACACACATCCATATTGGTAAAATCGGGATCTGAGATACTGGAGCAAGGGATGCAAGCAGATGTAATAGCAGTCGATGAACTGTTTATGATTCCAGGATCCGCAGATGCGTGTCTTGAGTTATATAGGAGAGGTAAGAACGTTCTTGTATCCACCTTGCAACTCTCCTCCCATCCAACGGGGTACACATCCTTCAGGGAGGTTAAAGATTTAATGCCCTGGGCAACCAATATCGATGTGTGCCCTGCCGTGTGTTCGGAGTGTGATCGAGACGCTTACTACACAAAGAGGTTAGGTGAACAAGATAAGGATATTCTGGTCGGAGGAGCAGAGTCCTATCAACCAGTGTGCTGGAAGCACTCTATAATTGAAAAAGGAGAGTCCAGTTGAACAAATAGAAAAGTGATATTGAGAGATAGATTGATACAATAAATAAGTTAGGAGAAACAAAAATGGGAAAGAAAACAATCGCAAAAGCAGGACGCTCTGTCCAAGTACATTACAAGGGAACTTTCAAGGATGGAACAACGTTTGATAGTTCATATGAAAGGGGGGAACCAATCAGTTTCACTGTGGGTGCGGGGGAGATGATCCCTGGTTTCGACAGTGCTGTCTCGGGAATGAAGATGGGAGAGACTAAATCCATTTCATTGACACCCGACCAGGCATACGGAACTCACAACCCCGAAGGGATCCAGGTGGTCAACAAAGAGCACTTTCCAGAAGGATTCCAGTTTGAATCTGGCGTCGTAATCGAAGGACAGGTGGGGTCTCAACCAGTAAGGGGTGTTATCAATATGATAGATGATCAGACTGTCACGGTGGATTTCAACCACCCAATGGCGGGAAAAGACCTCAATTTTGAGATTGAACTGGTTAAAGTAGTGTAAAATACCCTATTTAGGGTATGAGAGAGTACAATATCGGTGAAAAGGTCTACCTCAGAGATTATCCTTGGGGTAGACCTTTGAACGTCTTTGGTGAGATCGTCGGTTATTTGAATAAAGACTCTTATAATGTTCTTTTATCAAATGGCGCAAACGCAGGAACCATCAGACCATTTAAAGAATGGAGTTTGACGAAGCAAGAATGTCCCTTACAACAGAAGAAAAAAGAACAGGAAGAGGATACAAGTGGAGAATGGAACACTCTGATAGACATGGAGTGATTCTATCTGAAAGCACTGGTTATACTATTGATGACTTGGACACCAAAACATATGACGAAGCAGTTGATAACTTTGAGAAGATATTTATTGAAGTTAGGGAAATTGTGAGCAAGGACGAGACTATTAAAAATGTTGATCTGCAAACCTGCCACCGGATTGCTCGTCATCTCTCGCAACGTTTCAAGATTGAAGATTAGGAAAAAAGATTTAAAAAAGGGAATGCTCGTCAAACTTGACGAAAAGCATTGGTCTAGTTTCGTGGATACCACGAAACCAGGAATGGTAATGTCTTGGAGTGGCAAGCAGGTAGAGGTTTTGTTTACGACCGGTGCCCGCGAGCAACTTTGGTTGTGGAGTTTACGTGAGATTAAATGAAAGTCGGCGATCTTGTTAATTGGTACCACCAATACACTGGCGAAAGAAAAATATTGTATGTGATTGAGATCATCGACGATGAGACTGTCAGATGTCTTTTTTCTTATGGAGCACATCAGGACATAAAGAGGGATAAACTCACACTGTTTAAAGATGTGACATTACAAGATCGACTAAAGTCCAGAAGATGGCAAAAAGAAACTTCCGACTAATTAGTATAGGGGGGTCATACGATGTGGTTGTGGAACATAATAAAGATTAGCGCTTTGCTTGACATTTTTAGCGTGGTGAGTATAATAGTATTAGCATTAAAAGTTCATTCACTAGAAAAAAGGATAAAAAGTGACAGAGATTAAAAAAGGTGAAGCAGTAATATTTCTAGAGGACTACAACTTGTTCGACACGAACGTTCGCGACCAAGAAGGGATGTTCTACAAGTATTCTACATTCGATGGCAAGTGCCTGGTTTACGTCCCATCAGTCGAGGAGTGGGCAGAACCCACACTAGACTCGATTAAGCAAAAAAAACCTGGACATGTACCTAGAAAGTATGCTAATCTGTGTAAGCGCATTAGAGAACTACGAGTAACTGGAATAACTGTATAGGGACGAGTCATGAAGTATATTTTGTTTTTAGTTATGTTTTTACAAGGATGCCTTATCGTACTAGATGAGGAATGTGATGAACTTCATCCAGATTACGAATACACCGAAACAGATTGTTACTGGACCACCGGAAGGGTTCGGGTCTGCAATGAACACTACTGTTGGAACGAATCAATTGAAAGACAGGTTTGTGACGAGTACCACGTTTGTAGGGACGGAATTTGGGTACGATGAGTAAAATAAAAGAGAGTAGAACTATTGAGAAAATATCCTATTTGTCGGACGGTCAACGCAAAGTAGTGAAAGCAACTTCCAATGGAACCTTCACATTAAAAACTGTTGAAGAGCAGAATGGTCGCAGAAGGGTTGTCCAGAAAGATCTAACCGCTAGAGAATTCACTGAACATCCCGATGTAAAAGATTCAGATCCTGTAATCACACTCAAGGATGGCAGGAAAGTACGGGTCTATGACGGAGGCGACTCCTCCTATTTACCCGCGATGACAGATGGAGTCATGGAAAAGAATGATAAGTATGAAGTTTTGAGAAGAAAGTTCTTAGAGGAAAAACAAAAACGAGAGGATTCTCGCAAAAAAGACCAAAAGAAGGGAAGCAGTACAGATGAATACGATAATCCCTTTGCAGGTTGGGATTTTGAATATTATGATTAGGCAAGAGTTCGATTCTGGTGACCTGGTTAAACTTGTGGGACCAATTGGCGCAGCAGGTGAAACTGGAATGGTACTAGAGAGCAAGAGGATTCACGATTTACCATCTGCTCAGGAATACCAGTGGCACAGAGATGAGTATAGGTGTAGAGTTAAATTAGTTACGGGTGAGTGCGATTGGGTCCGAGCAAAGTTTTTGAGGATACTGTCCAGGTCACGAAGGGAGTTATTAATATGTTAGAGTTAATTGGTGAAGTTGTCGTCTTGGCATCTGCAATATTTTTGGGAAGTATCGCGTACGATTGGTACAAGAGAACAAGATAAAAAAAACTATTGACAAACACAAACAAGTGTGTTATTATTACAAACAATGAATGCCCTGGTAGCTCAGTTGGATAGAGCAACGGACTTCTAATCCGTCGGTCGTAGGTTCGAATCCTACCCAGGGCGCTTGTATTGAATCAACAAAAAAAGGAGAAAATATATGTTGAAGAGAATTTTAATTTGTGCCCTCGGGCTTTTGATCACTGTGCCATTTACGGGTTGCCCGCAAGCAGAGGCACACCCAACAGACGCCGAGGGAGAAGGTAAGTGGACCAAGCGGTCAGGTATTCGATTCGGTTATGTGTACTCTAACGACTCACACAAACCAGACTCTGATGGTGAGGAGTCAAAACTTCAGAGTCCCCATCTTACTACCATGGGGTACGAGTTGCAACAGTGTATGCCAGGTGGAGACTGGTTGGATGTACTGTTCATTCAGAACGTAAGTCTTTCAGGATTAGATCAGAGTGTTATCTCGCCATCAGTTCGAGCATTGATTGGATTTGAGATTGATAAGTCATTTCAGATCGCCGTAGGTCCAAACCTATCATTCCACGATCCATCTGGTGAGGAGAAGTTCATTCACCTGATCGGCGCAGTCGGATACACTATGGATGCGGGTATGTTCAGCGTACCAGTACACTTCAGTTTCATACCCGATGTCAACAACTATTGGTCTACAGCAATCACGACAGGCGTGAACTGGTAATCACCCCACCTAAACCACTTTTCTCGAAAGGACATTACTATGACTTGGTTTTACATCTTCTGGATCGTGGGTGCTATTGGTTTTGTAGCATCCCTGTACTTAACACTTAGAGTTGTTGATAAGGTTATCAACCTCAACACTGTTCGAATTAATGAAAACAAAAAAAGACTTGAGGTCTTAGAAGAGAAGATTGGAGGAAGTAATGGTGAGTCTTAAAACTCCATTGAGATATCCAGGTGGCAAGTCAAGGGCGATTAAGAAATTGAATCCAGACTTGCCAGAGAGTTTCAGTGAGTTTCGGGAACCCTTTCTTGGAGGTGGTTCGATGGCATTGCATATAACCCAGACCAGACCAAACACGAAGGTCTGGGTAAATGATGCGTATTATAACCTGTATAACTTCTGGGTTCAGTTAAGAGATAGGGGACCAGAACTGCATCAGGAGTTGGCAAGGATCAAGAGTCCTATTGAGTATGTATCGAAACCTTTACGCAAGGAAAAGGTTCCAAAGATTGACTGGGATCCCAGCATCTTGGAAATGATTGACAAGCACAGAGAACTTTTTAATCATGCCAAGTGTAACATCTCAACTGGATCTACAGATAACTTGACTAAAGCAGTATACTTTTACATACTGAACAAGTGTAGTTTCTCAGGATTAGGTGAGAGCAGTTCTTTCTCGGAGCAGGCATCAGAGCAGAACTTCAGTATGAATGGCATCAGTAAGTTGCCAGCATATTCTAAACTCATCAAGGACTGGAAGATTACCAACGTTGATTACGAACAGTTGCTCAGTGCAAGAGGTACAGATGATTGCTTTATCTTTTTAGATCCTCCTTATGACATCAAGGATGACCTGTACGGAAAGAACGGGGACATGCACTCGGGGTTTGACCACATGAGATTCTACGAAGACTCAGTTAAGTGTGAACACGATTGGATGATCACTTACAATTCAAATGAAGTTTTAAGAAAAAGGTACGCAGATTATTATTTCAACGATTGGGACTTGACATATACAATGCGATCTAGTAAGGTATATTCAGAAGCACAAAAAGAGCGCAAAGAATTGTTGATTACAAACTATGAAAGAGGTTAGTATGTCCCCACTTTTCATGTGGGCAGGCGGCAAGACAAAAATGATCAATGGCGAGTATCCACCGCACATGCCAGATAAATTTGACAGGTATCACGAACCATTCTTTGGCGGCGGTGCTATGTTCATCTGGGCGTATGAGAAAAACCCAAATGCAGAGTTCTATATTAACGATATCAACCCCAACATTGTGGATGTCTACAAGACAATCCGCGACGACGTAGAGAAGTTCACAGAGGTTGTCGATCGCTTTGAGGAAAAGTACATGCGATTGCCCCCACCTAAGCGAAAAGACAAGTCTTCCGGCAAATTGCTGTGGGTCGATCATCCCCTTGGTAAGAAGAACACTGAACTTGAGAATAAATACAAGTTACCTGCCGCCAGGTACGATTGGAATAAGATATTCTCAGAACAACAAACAAGAAGAACATTCTTTTTCAAGGTTCGACAGATGTATCAGCAGGATTACAAGAGTTGGTCTAAAACAGAAGAGTCCGCGACTCTCTATTTTCTGATGAAGACTGCGTTCAACGGTGTATGGCAACTCGGAACGGGACACAGGAGGTTCAACACCCCTTGTGGTCTGTTGCGCCATGAAAATGGCATTTATGATAAGGATAACGTAATGCTTTGGCACAATGCTTTACAGAACTCTCACATAACTTCAAAAGATTTTAGTGAAACCTTAGGGCACATTGGACAGGGGTCGTATGTATTCCTAGATCCACCTTATCGGTCGGCATCTGAAACAGAGAAGACATTCGCGAATTACGAAACTGAACTTAATGATGATTTCCAAGAAAAAGTGCTTGACTTCTTTCATCACTCATGTAATAGTGGAGCATATTCTTTGTTATCGAACCGTGATTGGGGAGATAACTTTTTCGAAGAAAGAAATAAAGGTTGCAAAATAGAATATTTTGATATAACATATACCGTGGGTAGAAAGAAGAAACAAAAAGATGATACCCACACAGCAACCAAAGCAACAGAAATACTAATGATAGGGGGAAGTAAATGCTAGACTTAAAGAAGAATGTAAATTGGAAGAAAGTTTTCGGAGTCATCAACTCCGTTAGTACACTCACTCGCAATCAGACTCGACCACTGCGTACAGAGATTGTTGAGATGGCAATCGATAAATACAGTAATGGGAAACTCAAATATGTAGGTGACTCTGCCGATGGGATGGACTTTGAAGGATCTGATGGTTTACGCTACGAGTGTAAATTACAGGGAACCATTTTTCAACCGAATGTGCCTCATACAAATAAGGTCATATTGAGGAACCACAGAGGAAAAAACCTTGGCATCCCAGGCAGGACATTTGATCGTATGATCTTCATTGACACTGGCAAAAGAAAAGTTGGAGTTGTCAATTTTGAAGACTTGGTAATGTTCACTAACGATGCTAACGTACAGTGCAGAGTTGAAGATCAGTCCGTTATTGAGGTCGTCGCAAACGACGTACACGCTGACAAGAGTTATGAAGGGTTGAATATGGAGAAGATAATCTTTGAAGCGATTCAGGATAATTTTAAGTGAAGAAGACACCCGAAGATATTGTCAGGGTTCGTTACCGTATCGGATCAGAAAGAAGTCAAGAGATCATAGCGACCAGAAAGATCTGTGATAGAAGGGTGACTGATCTGACTAAGAAACACGGGGGATCTATTAAGTTTTCAAGAGTGGTGCTTGCATCAGCGTATCCTTTTGGCGCACCACACGTATAAAAAAAGTAAAGAAAAGACTTTACAAACGATAAAAGATTTGTTATATTATCGAAGTGGTCAAGAAAAAGTTCTTGATCTTGGCAAAAACTACCTGCTAGGAGTGAAAGAGGCGGGGGGCAAATAAAGGGAAATTGTTCTTCCCCAAATAGAGCAACTTAATCGAGTCATTAGTTCATAAGGGACTGACTCAACTAGACTAAAAAAAACCCATAATGGGTTATAAAGGTAAATATAAATGAGTAATAAAGTTACTATCAAGGGGAAACCCGTAACTGGTCGATTGATCGATCAAGTAAAAGAGAATCAACGGATTCATTTTGAGTCTTTTGCCAAACCGCTACCATTTGATGGAGCGCCCTCGGCAGATTACTACAAGAACCAGATTGTGGATGTTGCAATAGATGTCCCCTCTCGAATCAATCGAGACACAGACGTGTCAAACATCGTCAGAGTCCTGAAGGAGACTGGTGGATTTGATATCCGCTTGTGGAACCCGCCCACCATTGCGGAACTTCCAGGTGGACAGCGACTTCTTTATGATGGAGATCATTCGAGAGCAATCTACAGATCTTTTTTTCCAAAGGCAAAGACTATGCCAGGGAGAATTGTTCCAATCAATCAGTTGCCGGAGTACCACATGTTGTTCATCCGAGCCAACGCTCGGTGTAAGACGTCTATCAAAGCAGAGGAGGTTTTCGTTCACGAATATCATGCTAAAGATCCTACTGCTGTACGACTGGCAACTGAGTTGAATGGTGCAGGTCTTCAGATTTACTGTTCTCATGAATGTGATGGACAGGTCGGAGATCCACTGGGCATGCGAGTAAAGATAGGTGCTGCTAAGACAGCGTTCAAGACACACCAACGGACTATGAAAGCGAGAATTACACCATCCCGTGGTTACAAGACCGCTGTCAGAGATGCTGTTTCTGTACTCAAGATGGCAGGGTTATCGACTACTGCGGAAGAGTCACTTCCAGCAGAATTGCTTGAGGGTATTGTGATGATTTTTGGATGTCACGAAGGACTTCGACCTGGTGGTTTGGACCACACAATCGTTAGCAAGTGGTTGAACGTGAAACTGCAAAGCAGTTCGGTTAAGCAAGTTGCCGCTGAACTCAAGTCTTCGGGTGGTGCTCTTGTTAACTTTTCTGGATGGTCTGTTGCTAAGGGAATCCTGATTCAACTTGCCAACAAGTCCGATGTTCCAGTTCTGAGGACCATGCAAGGGAAGTATACACATACTACTCTTAACCGGATTCATGGACCAAAGAAGAAGTAACTTCTCAGACCTGGGGCAAGTCATAAAACTGTCCCTTTTTTTCTTGACAAATAAACAAAGTTAATATATAATACTCTCACAACTTAAATGAAAGGACATTAACATGTCAGTACATTCAAACGTGCCAAGGATTGCTAAACTTATCACCTCGAAGATTCGCACCGTCGAAGACAAAGTGACTAAGTGGGCATCGTTCAAGAGAGAAAATGCTCAGGAGTTCAAGGAGTTATTACACCTTGAGCACACTGACATGGAGAATCCAGGGGAGTTAGTAGGGTTTTCCATCGATGAAGAACGACAATTGATTCTGCTGAACTATACAAAGCAGGCACACAATGTATTGCATGAAGTGGATCAAGGGTGGTCACAACCCCTGCGCGATATGCGTGGTATGATCTACGACTTCAGTGTGGAGGAACCAGTTCTCGTTAGTCGCGGGTTCGAGAAGTTCTTTAACTATAGTGAACTGCCGGAAAATACATACGAGGCACTCACCCAGAAGTTTGGAACAGGTAAGTACACCGCCCGTGAGAAGGCAGACGGACATATGATTGAATACTTTGTCCACAACGGTGAACTGTGTTCCTCCACCCGAGGTAAATTTGGAACAGTTAGTGCGGAGATTGCTAGTGATATGCTCACTCTTTCGGACTTTCAACAGGTAGAAAAGACTGTAGGTAAGAAACTTATGTCTATTGTAGTGGAATTGATCCACCCCTACACTAAAGTCTTCGTTGATTATGACAACGTGGAAACACTATACCTGTTGAATGCTTATGATTCCGATGGTGAGTCGCTGAAACTCTCAGAGTTAGAGCATACTTGCGAAGCAATGCCGCATCTTTTCATGTGCCCTGAGTCTCGTGAGATGACATTGAATGATCTAGTCGATGAGGTTAGTAGTCGTTCAGTGTCAAATCACGAGGGTTGGGTTATGGACTTCAACGGTGAACTTATCAAGTTTAAATATGTTAACTACATTGGCGAGATGATTAAAAGTAAGTTGAGTTACAAATATATCATGAACTGCATGATCAAGGGTCGCCTAGATAAGGTTATGTTCTTTCTACCAGAGGAAGTAAGGGAGGCAGCACACAGGATGGTGGATGTCGTCAACGATACGATGGACACTGCCTATGATTCAGGTGATCACAAAGTGCTATACAATTTGCACAACGACAATGAGGGCGGGGCAAACTACTTCAGGACAGTTTGCCGTAACTTTTACAAGTTCGCAACGCCGTGAGGATCGAGTACGTGCTTCTAGTTGCTTGCTACGCTTACACTGCCTCTGCACTGGTTAGGATGGTGATCGCAAGATCGAAGACCTCACCAGAACAAGAGAGGAAAAACAAACTGGACCTTTTGTATGGCAGACAAAAATAAAATAATAGAGAATATGCACTCTTATTTAACCAACTACATTGAGATTCCAAGGGAGGAGTTCTCGGGTATGGCAACCTGCCCTTTTTCCAAGGGGGAGCGAACGAGGGGCAGGTTGCTGGTGGATGTGTTCGATTCAAATAGTCGGACATTTCCTGACGTTGTTAAACAGATGATAGAAGATGGATACAGTTCTGGACTGTTTGCCCTGTTTATAGGGGACACACCAGCAGAGATAGCAGAGGAGGATACAGTATCGTTCCAATCATTCTTAAATAAGGTTCTGAAAAGGAGTGGAGTAAAGAGTTACAAGAGTATATGTATGAATCCAAACGATAATCTTGAGGTCAATGGTTTCAACCCAAGGCAGTATGCACCCTACTTTCTGATAAACGTAGCGCACTCAAGCGAATTAAACAAAGGCAGAAAGTCCTTGACAAGTACAAAATACTTTGATAAAATGCCTGAGAAATATAGAAAATACCTAAAGATGGACCTGTAGCTCAGGGGTAAGAGCAGTCGGCTCATAACCGATCGGTCCTCGGTTCAAATCCGAGCGGGTCCACTATTTTATTTCTAGGAGGTATCATGACTTTACGCAGAGTTATTATGGAAAGTTTGCCACAAGATCAAACACCCAAAAACCTAGACCTTGCGGTCAGCAATGTCTTTCACGACCTGAAATGTCTAGGGAGGGATATGACACTAGGGGAGATATTTGACGGTTTTAAAGAACTTAACAAAAAGCAAGATCTAGTTATGTTCACTAACGGAACAGTCGCAGCAACCAGAAAGGGACTAGATATTTAGTCACGGGGGATCACAATGCTTTCAAAAAGGTGGTGTTATTATCCTGATGCTAGATCAAGAGAGCACAAGATCTTGGAGTTCAGTCACCCGATATCAAAACAGCAAGCGACTTTTATTTTAAAAAAAAGGTTGCAAATTGAAAACGTTTTCTTTATTATTAGTTGTAACGAAATGATGGAAGGCAAAAACAAATGATTGAACAAATCCAAGCAACTCTTGTTAACGTAGACCGCGCACTCGCTGCTGGTGTTATTACGAGTTTTTCTAGGGGGAAATTTGCAGACTTCCTACGAAATATGCGTACCCAGGTGACTCAAGGTAGAAAACTCTCACCAGGGCAAAGGAAATACCTTGGCGACATTCAGGGTTGCTGCAATGAATCAGAGATCGCCGCTGCTGCTGCCTGGATCAATGACTACAACGATGAACTAAGAGAGATCGCAATCATATGTGCAAACTATTACGAATCTGCGCCTGATAGTAGTAACTATTTTAGTGAAATTCGTGCCAACGTGTTCGCTAATCCCTCACAGCACATCCTGAGCAAAAGAGACTTTACGAAGATGTGCATGAACAAGTACAGTGAGAAGGTTGTGGAGTCAACCCTGTCCGAACCGAAGTTCAGCAAGGGTCAATTTATTGCTGTGCGATCCTCCAACAGACTAGACATGTGCCCACTAGAGACTAGGACGGAAAGAAGAAGGTATTACGATCTCCATCGAAAGGCCGCCCGAGGTGAGACTGTAGTGGGTATGGTGGTAGCAGTAAACGCAGTTCCGGTATATCGTGCCGCTAAGGACTCCAAGGTGTACAAGGTGTTGCCAATTGGGGATACCAAACCGTTTCTTATTGTAGAGCGGGATATGAAGAAATATAAAAAAAGCAAGGTAGGTAAGTGATGCTAGAAGGTTTATTGATTGCGAGTATTTTCTTTGGAGGATGCTACTTTATCGGTTACATGGTGTACGGCGGTTGAGTAAGGTAGTTATGTTTAGCAATGAAGGCAATCGCCATAAAATCAAAGAAGTAAAGGTTGGAAACATGGTATATATACACCCAGATTCGGATCTGATATCAGGAGGTTGGGCAATGGTTAAGGGGATATCTTTGACTGACGAAGCGGGATTTCCTGTAGTGGTAGATGTTATTTATCCCAATGGTAGAAAAGGGTCAGCAGATGAGTTTATGATTACGGAGGTTAGATAATGGATTTTATAGTTGGTGAGTTAGTTAGAGCAAAGTGGACGTTCGCGGCCACCGGAGAACCGATATCTGTCCTCCCGAGGGACGAAGTGCCTCAGTTCTACAAAGGCAAACCCGTACAAAGATCTTTACCCGTCGCCATCGGTACTGGTATGATAACTTCTACCGACATGAAGCGAACAAGTTACTGGGGGGGAAGCGTCGAAGAACAATACGAATACGAGGTTACCTTTACGGACGGCAATAGGGAATGGTTACCTCAAGATTGCCTGACTGCTATCGTACCCAAAACAGAGGAGGAGGAGGAGAAATGAAAGATTCGTCATTCGTAAAGTTATTACAGATGGAAGCAACATTGATTCAAGAACTGATCACAAAGTATTCGACTTGCGTTCTGAACGGTGACCTTAGTTTTGAGAGAGCAATCAAGAAGTTGCATTGGGACACTGGCATCGATGAACTGCTGCTAGAGGATCAGGTTATCGATGAGGTACAACACATGTGCCCTGTGTATGAGAATATAGAGTTATGAAAGAGTTCTTACTGGTTGCAATCGGATTTATACTCGGTGCCGCTATGGGCATGACCGGACTGCTACAATTAATCAACAAAGTGTTGGATTTATTCAAGTTTTGATTTTTATTTGACTTTCGTTTTAAGTTTTGGTCTAATACAAACATAACAAAGCGAGGCAAGATGAGTGTGAAAATCGGAGACTTGGTTCAACACTGCTTTTCAGAGCGCAAGGGTTTCGTATACAAGGAAGTGTTCGACCCGCTATGTGCAACGACAATAAATAAAGTATTTGACATTCTATGGACAGATGGTACAATGGGTCACAATGTTTGGAACTACGACTTGGAGGTTATCAATGAAAAAAGGTGATTTAGTAAAGTGGAACTACCCTAACTCTTTCGAGACCGCCCCTCAATTCGGGGTCATCGTAAGTGAATACAGTGACAATAGTATCCAGTCCTACTGGAATGTCAAGTGGTTGTGCAAATCTAGACCAACCATACGCCCAATCAGCAAAGAATACTTGGAGGTGTTTTGTGAAGGTCGGTGACACAGTGAAGCACAGGATCTACGGACTCTGCATATTGTTGAGTAAGGATATCACACGTCACGATGGGGACTGGTTGGTATACACTCCCAAACATCATGGTAGGAAAACTAGAGTTAGTAAGAGTTGGTTGGAGGCACTATGAAAAAAGGTGATTTAGTTTCTTATGCAGCCCGCGACAACCAGTTCGTTGGGATGATCACGGGTACAAAAAGGTATGGCACTACCCTGGTGCGACATCAGGTAGAGTGGACTTCACCAGGTATCTACAGGGGAATATGGCACAACGAAAAGAACTTGGAGTTGTTAGGTGAAAAAAGGTGATTTAGTAAAAGATAAGGATATTACTTACAGCACTCAGTATGGAGTAATCATAGAGGAGGATAAAGACGAGGGGATGTTCAAGGTTATTTGGAATGGTGGTGGTAAAGAATGGCTGACCGAAATGTACCTTGAGGTTATTCCAAGATCTTGAAATCATTGAACATTTCATTTTTATTTGCATTTCCATTTTTATTTTGGTCTAATAGAAACATAACAAAGGAGGCAAAATGAAAGTCGGTGATTCAGTTAGGCCTAAGCACGACCTGTACAAGAGAGGCATCGGGGTCATCGTTAATGTCGAACCAGCAGTGAAGTTTCCTAACGGACAAATGTGTGGCGATCGCTATTGGGTGTTGTATGCGAAGGGCACTCGGGAAGTAGCAATCGGATTAGCATTGGAGAAAGTATAACGATGGTTAGTTTAATATTCTTTATGGTCTGTGTGACGTTCATTGGCACTCTCTACATTATCATGAGGTTATCACAGATTGAGCAGGACATAATCGAGGCAAAACTTCAACACGATATAACGCAGCAGATACCTGTCAGAAAGAGGAAAGTATAATGGGATATAGATCAAACGTTTACCTTAGAATTGCAGAACCTTTAGTCGAGGTAGTTGATGCCGCTCGCAAGTTGGATAAGACTCTTGACAAGATGTTATCTGATGGATCATCCGAGGAGTGCAAGACAGATTTTCATTGGAAGTACGCAAAGTGGTATGATACCTACCCAGAAGTCATGGCTGTCAACGATATGTTGGATATGTTACAGGATGATGACTATGGTTTCGTCGCATTAGGTGAAGATGATGAGGTCACAACCAAGGGCGATCCCACATGCTATGATATATACATTCAAACAAGTGTTGATTGGTAGGTGAGTATGAAGAAGAGTAGTTTTATCGGTAGAACAGTCAAGTGGAAGTTCGGGGACAAAGTAGGCGTAGTTGTGGATGGGTACGAGGTAAACAAAGGTGACTACACTGATGTGTTCAAGGTAATGTGTAGTGACAAGAGTGTCCAGGTACTCATATTCCATGAAACAGGTTTCCAATATGAACCTTGGAAAATCTTAGATTAGCGAAATCATTGAACTTTTCATTTTGTTTGCACTTTTATTTGCATTTATAGAATTATTGTGGTTTAATGTATTTGTTCGATGGGAACGGAACTGTAACTGCTAATTACAATAGGAGATATATCATGGCAGTAGATTTCAAGACATTCGGTAAAGTAGTCAAGTACGTAACAGCAGTACACAAACCGGTTCTGCTACGTGGTCGTCACGGTATCGGCAAATCTACTGTCGTCTACCAGTACGCCAAGCACATTGACATGCCAGTCGTTGAGCGACGTGCATCTCAGATGACTGAGGGCGACTTGGTTGGACTTCCGTCTGTCGAGGACAACTCTACACGATTCAATCCACCCGATTGGTTCAAGACTGCTTGCGATCATCCCGTGATACTCTTTCTCGACGAGGTTGACCGCGCCACTCTTGAGGTACGCCAAGGCATCTTCGAGTTGACTGATAGTCGCAAACTGAATGGTCACACCTTACATGATGATACTGTAGTGTTCGCAGCAGTCAATGGCGGAGAGCATGGATCACAGTATCAGGTAGGTGAGATGGACCCAGCAGAGTTGGACCGATGGACTGTCTTTGACATTGAACCATCTATTGACGACTGGTTGCACTGGGCAAAAGATGCTGGTATCTCTTCAGAGGTGTGGAACTTCATTAACTTGAATCACGATCACCTTGAGCACAAAGAAGACTTTGAACCAAACAAGGTATATCCTTCTCGTCGGTCCTGGGAACGACTTGACGAGTGCTTGGTCGAGGGCAATTTGTTTGAAGATCACAATACGCTATACCACCTCACCACCGCATTCGTTGGTTTCGAGGCAGCGGTAGCGTTTCGTGATTACGTTGCGACTATGGACCGCCAGGTTACTGTAGACGACATACTGAACAAGGGGGACTTCTCAAAGATTCGTAACTTTGAGATCAATGATTACTCTGCACTCGTCAGTAGATTCGAGTCTGAAGAGACTTTCAAGAGTGAGTTGACGATTGAACAGATTGATAACGTCGCCGTATTCATGATGAAAGGAATGCCTTCGGAGGTGGTTATGAAAGTATGGTCATTGCTTGGACAAACAGGTGGTGACGAGCAAGAGAATCTGTTGAAGATTCACAATGCACTCGTTGATGGTCGCACATTTTCAGACTTCCTAGTAGAGATGTTAGGAGATGATGGTTAAAATATATTTGACTTTTGTTTAATGTTCAACTATCATTGTTTGTAAGTTAGAAAAACGAATGGCTGCGGGGTACAATATGAAAAACCAATCCAATGACTTTGATCTGAACATGCACACTGCACGTCTGCTTATGGAGGAACCGTTCTTTGCAGGTATCTCAAGACGTATCAATAAGCGTGCATCTTTTGGCATACCCACGGCGGGTGTCATTGTCAATAGAGAGACGGCACAGTTTGAAATGCTGTACAACCCTAATTTTATGAACTCATTGTCGGACCCTGAACGTAGAGCAATTCTAATACATGAGTTCTATCACATTATATTCAAACATGTCACTGATCGACTGCCCGAAGGTGGTATGACCAAAGCATGGAATATCTCAGCAGACCTTGCAATAAACTCACATATTGCGAATCTACCTAAAGGAGGATGCGTACCAGGCGAAGACCAGTTTATTGATTTACCTCCAGGCAAGGCAGCAGAGTGGTACCTACCTTTTGTCGAAAGAATGATGCAGAATCAGTCTTCAAGCGAAGGCGAGTCAGATCCCAATGGGGAGCAAGGACAGCAGGGTGAAAGTGGCACAGAGGGCGAACCTGGACTTAATACGCTAGACGATCACAGTGGATGGGGTGACGTACCTCAAGAAGTAAAGGACATTGCTAATGAAAGACTTAAAGATATTGTTAAACAGGCATCCGATGAAGCCTCACAGTCCAATTCGTGGGGATCGGTATCCAGCGAAGTCAGGAAAGAGATCATTGCATCCCTCAAGACCAAAGTCGATTGGCGTAAAGTATTGCGGTATTTTGTAAAGGCATCGCAGAAATCAAACAAATCGAGCACTATCAGGCGAATAAACCGTAGGTACCCGTACATTCATCCTGGTCGTAAGTCTGATCGAGTTGCCAGTATTGCTATCAGTATTGATCAGTCAGGATCGGTAGACGATGGTATGCTCGCCATGTTCTTTGCAGAGTTGAATAAACTATCTGAAGTGGCGTCATTTACGGTTATACCGTTTGATACTGAGGTAGACCAAGAAAAGGTGTATCAGTGGCGCAAGGGTGAATCACGCAAGGTGGAGAGGGTGCTGCGCGGCGGCACGTGTTTTGATGCACCTACCAAGTACGTCAATGAAAACAAGTTTGATGGACACATCGTGTTGACAGATATGTGTGCCCCTAAACCTATCCGTAGTAAGTGTCAGAGGATGTGGATGACTACTCAATCTAATGCCGATGCGAGATACTTCGATACTAAAGAAAGAGTGGTGGTAGTAGACTAAACCACTGTAATCATTAAACATTTCATTTTTATTTGACTTTGTGTTCAAACTTTGGTCTAATAGAAACATAACGAACGACGGAGGACGTATGAAAAAAGGTGACATGGTAGAGATACTCAATCATAGGATGAAAGTCCGGTATGATTCTAAGGATATCGATGGTGAGTATGGATTCATTACTAAAGGTCCGGAGATGTTTGGGTTCATTCAGCGTGCTTGCGTGTTCTTTCCAAAGTATGGTACACACGATTGGGTAGACGTTGCGGATATGGAGTTAAGCGCATGAGAGTCGGAGATTTAGTAAAGTATGACCGTCAATGGGAGCAAATTAAGGGCATGGTGTGGAGCATCCACCCCGAGACTGGGACTACTCAGATCTTTACGACGTATGGTAAGAAGGTTTGGTGTGTTACCAGTGGACTAGAGGTGATCAATGAGATTAACTAAGGGTAGCATAATACGAACGCCTGAACCATCGGGACCATGGAACGGGCATGCCATCGGCGTTTTACTATACCGCAAGGGCAGCAAGTGGTACTATTCTTTAACGAGTCCGCACGATGTTACGGGTAAGATTGTTACAAGTGTACAGAGCGCAACAAGAAAGTCTATTGTCGGCGGTATCGAAAAGGGTCTTGTTACTTATCATCCAGCAAAGAAGGGTAAACGATGAAGAGAGGTCAAGTGTTTAAATACGATAAAACAGTGTGGATGGTAATAGGGGAAGGGGTATACAGTGGATTCTATCGGTGTATGTGCCCCCAGGGTACCATCAGGCAGTTCAATAAGGATGTATCACCAATCATTGGTAAGGACGCAAGTAGTTGATTTTATTGGCGATTCACGATTTCGCGATTTTTTGTTGCGCGAGTTTTTTTTCTTTGCTATAGTGTATTCAAGTTGATGGAAGGAAACAAAATGAACGAACCGAGAAAACCAAAAGCAGGTGACCTGATTCAAGTATGGGATTACTACGCAATACGTACAGGGGACAACGCTAAGATCTCAGACCACGGCAAGTGTGGGTACATCATGCGGGAAAGTAAGCGGTCCGATACTTTCCTCGATGGTAAGGGTGACACAAAGCACCTCTCCAGAATTGTCGAGGGTGATGTCTTCAAGATTATATTATTTGAGGGTGATACATCGAATGTCATCCACGTACATCAGGATAACATAAGGAGGATCGGTAAGAATGCCTAAATTCATGGTAAGACGGTACGCAGAAGCTATGCAGTACATTCAGATTGATGCTGAAACGCAAGATGACGCGTACGAACTGGCATCTGAGGCAGATGACTCGACCAACCGGATATGGTCCGCCTGGTCAATCTGTCCGGA